>Ga0247733_1000107_pt1 | contig 126167 bp, 141 predicted proteins | sample UWRJL043104R2_FD_180932 | JGI IMG/M metagenome (GOLD analysis project Ga0247733, IMG submission 180932) | Plant litter microbial communities from Arlington Agricultural Research Station in Wisconsin, United States - UWRJ-L043-104R-2 | ecosystem: Environmental > Terrestrial > Plant litter >... | reverse complement strand
CCTTTGCGAATGGTCCGAAGTGCGCCACGCTTCGGGAAGGTTCTGGATAACCTCTTCCTCAAAGGGGGACCCTCTTGAAGACTAGACAGATCATACATCGGATATGGTCGTGGCGTCGATGCTTCCACCCGGCGCTAGGGAGATTCAAATGCCGCACTCGGCAAGTCCGTTGGTAGCGGCATAATTACATGGCCACCAACAGCACCGGTGGGGAACGCAATGTCACTACTCAATGCAGAGCAAGGAGTGGAGATCTGCACAAAAGGAGCGCAATGAATTTTTGTGAATTTATAGGAGAACGACACACTGTGCTCGTGTCAGAATCCATGCGCAAACGTGCAAACTGATATCTCGCTGCTTACATACGCTCACTATTGCAGAAAATGGGCACCAAATACCCGTTAGCGCCAACTTCCAACAGCTCAGCCTCCCTCGCAACCACTCCAGGCTCTGAATAAACGTGACCGCGCTGGAAATACCTCAGTAGACGACACCGATCTCGGCGCACTACCCCTCTGCCACCCGGCCACACCCCACAGCCCCGTCACCACATGTTCTTCCCCAGCATGTCCCCTAAGGCTCATCTTACCATCCCTCAGCTGGTGCCGCTTCAACTCATCGAACACCACAACTAGCAGATCCTTGAACTCTTTCGAAGGCATTCCATCCCAATCACCGCCGATCTTCTTGCAGCACCGTTCCACCACTAGATTCATGACTTCGTATCGGCGTGTGGGCCACTCGCGGGGTGGCTCCATGTGCGCGATGCTTTGGGAGATGAGCACGGTGTAGAGATGGAGAAGGGGGAAGTATCGCTGGTTCGATAGCTTGGCGGCTTCGAGAATGTGGGTCCAGCTAATGTTGTTGGACGTGAGGCCTAAAGCGGCGTTGGCATTCCAGAACAGCATGTTCATTCGTTGGACGCTGGTGAGCCACTTCGGCAGGACGCTGGATGCTTGCGACATGAGGCGAGCGAGGCGGACGAGAGGTACAGGAAGTCCCGAGACTTGTTCTGGTCGGCCGAGAGATTCCCAGGATGCCTTGATAAGGTCGAGGCTGTCTGTGAAGGGACCTGGTCTTCCTCCGCCTGCCGTCCGCAATGCAGGGAGGATAATCTTGTCTAGGAGCTCTGAAGTGGCAAAGTCGCCGGAAAGACGTCCCCGCCACAGCCGTTGTACACGGGCCCAGATATCCTTGAGAAGTTCATCCAGTCGCTCGAATGGTTGCTCACATAGCGCCTTCCATATTGATGCTGTGTTGAACGCTTCCGGATTCGCATGCTCGAAGATAGCGTGTCTGCAGAAGGGGCAGCTGTTCGTGTTGCCCATTCCATCGCGTAGCCATTTCTTGATGCAAGCATGACCGAAGATGTGACAGCATGGCAGTGCGACTGGGACGTGGTTACTGGAGAAAGGCTCCGTACAGACGATGCAAATTTCGGTCGGCGTAAGTCTCTCGTTGATAAAGGCCTCCATATTGCGTGCGGGTAGACTTTCCGGTTGTGTTATAGGCGTAGGTCTTCGTATTGGAGCATATGTATATTTGAATGGTTCTGATATAGAGGCTGGTGAATGCGAGGCTGCATGGTGAATGGTGTTTGCTCCTCGCCACATCTTGCGCTGGCGATTGAATGCCAACGCATTGAATACGTGAAAGACATTTCGAACCACAGGTGAACTATGGAATGGATTAGTTGTGAGAGCTGTATTAGACAACACCTAGTAGTGCACTTCGCGAGGCAGGCTGAACTTGTGGGGAGTAACCGTCAGCGCTTCACAGGCTCAGCCATTGTCCACGGAAGAAGTGCTTTTGTAAGTTAGTAGGATTTCTTCTTCCTCCCACTGAATTAGCTACGCTCTTGCCCTGTTAAAACAGCTTGATGCCTCCCTGTATCTCGTCCTTAGGTCTCCGCGGTTCGGACATTGGCGACCACGTGGGAAGGTGATAAGTTAAATAGTAGTGTAATCGTGTTTGTGCAATATGTTTATATCCGAAGAGGATTGGCTGTAGAGATGAGGGGCCTGTGCCTTGGTACAAACGTCGTGGTTGTGTTGGAAGTTGATTCGAGCTAAGGACCGATCTAGCTAGCGCGGCTCACTTAGTATCTAACTCGTAAAGATGAGACCTTTTATCGCTCCTCCACCATCGTACATCAAGTTCTCCGTCGAGACTCCAACAACGTGTACAATCTCTCTGGGATCACGGCTTTGCCGGTAGATGCCATCCGAATGACCTTAAACCCCGGCTTCCTCTGTTCGCTTGACGAACAACGGTTCTCTCCTTGTTCGTGTGCAACGCGTTGCACGACGCATCTTCGCCTTAATGGATCAAATCATCCCGACTATTTGGGACCCCAGAATCATGGATATACAGCATGTTCATTGGCATTCTGGATCAGTCCGACAAGACGACAACCGGGTCTTGTCTAGGACCAAACCCGCCATGAGCTGTCTCAGGATTAGATTACGCACACGAACGAATGAACGGGTTCCTCGGGTCTTTCGTTGACCCATATCCTAGCATACGTTCTCTCCGCTAGTACCAGTATGAATTCACAGACCACTCGCCACGATTAATGTTCCTGCGACTGTTGTGGGGCAGCCGGGCCTATGTTAGCCACCGCTACTCTCTACAATACATTCTCCAATCATCGGCGTTCATGGAGTAACACGATTTCCTTTTTAATTAGTAACTATATCTATTCATTGTGTCGTGTCAGTGGTTGCCAATGACAAGCATCAATTTATATGCAGCGCATGGTCGATCATTCTACCGGCTAGACGAACCCCGCAAGATAGACGAGCCCACAGATGCACAACGATACTTCGGCACTTGGTAAACAAGGTTCGGTAGCCAAGATTTCTCCATGCTTATATGCAGGTCCAGTGCGTTTCGGTGGAAAGTAGATAGTGCTACGCACCCTTCGACTACTGTTAACCCAAGCCCAGCAACACAATGCGGTCGACACCTCTCCTCCACGCCCTCGTGGGCATCACCTCGACGCTGCCCACGGCTCTCGCAGCGGACTGCACTCGTGCTGGGCTCCTCGCCGCCGCAGACTCCTATATCGCCGCTCAAACCGCCGGCAAGATCTCAGGCCTCACACTCTCCACCACAAACTTCACCTACCAACAAAACAACAAAGTCTCCGACATTGCCAAAGGCCTCCTATCCACGCCCTACAAAATTGACCTCACCCGCTCCACCGCCGACACAGTCGCTTGTGCCTCCTACACACTGTGGATCAGCAGTACTGGCAGCAAGCCTTATGTCGTCGGTACACAGCTACGCCATGCCGACAACGATACGACGACGATCACTATGATTGATACGATTGCGGCTACGACCGGGGATCTCTTCTTCAATGCGTCTAAGACATTGGGATATATCCAGAAAGAAGACTGGAGCTTAATTAATAGTACGGCGAGTCGCCCAAGTAGGGAGCTGTTAAGGAAGGTGGGAGATGGGTATTTGGATATGTGGACTGATGCCAAGGCGGCGGATAGTATTCCGTGGGGCACGGAATGTGAGAGGGTGGAGGGGAGTCAGTATACTAATCCTTGTGGGAAGAGTCTGCCGAGAGGAGGAAGTAAGAAAGCGAACGGCATGAGACGGTGAATACTTTTCTTTCCCTCTTGAGATGAGATCTTGATGTGCTAATGTTTCGTTAGATACGTTATCGATGAGACAGTTGGGAGTGTGGATGTTCTTTGCCAATTTGACAGTCTTGGGACGATGCCGGACAGTCATGAGATCAGGGTTATCGACGGGAAGGTGAAATATGTCCATACGATTACTGCACTGAAGGTCGGTTGATTCTTGGCCTTTTGGGGGCATCTTCCTTCCCAGGTATTGTGATCAGAAAATTGAAATTCTCAAGAGCAAGACAATGCTCTCTATATGCTCACTGTAGGAGCGTCCAAAAGTTACAATACCACTCCACGGACCAAATTACCACGTTGGCTCTTTCAAGAACTTGAAAGTATCACTAAGAATGAAAATGCTCTTGCCAGCAAGCTTTTTGTGACGCTCCCGCAACACCACATTATGCACGAATTGTGCAGACTTAGCCTTGTTCCACATCTCTCCAAGAATCAAGATCGTGAAGTAGTCACTGAAACGCTGGCAGTTGAGGCTTGTTGCGACTATGTTACTCGAGGAAATCTTGTATTCCAAATTGACTTCATGGATACGCTTGCGGATTGCCTACACGTGGATCAGCTTATTAGCAATATGTCGAGAACGTTGAGCAATACTTCGGTGCCTTTGGCTGACAAAGTCGTGTCTGTTGCACCCTGGAACACGAAGTGAGATGCCTCTCCATAATACTCCTGTCATACTGTTAGTATTGAAGTAAACCGTTATACTGGCAGGGCATCTTACCTGCTGCTCGCCAGGATTGTGGCGAAAATTGGGATAGTACTCTTCGACAAACTTTTGTCCGACGAGTTCTGCTGGCAACTGAGATACAGGCGTGTCTTTGAGAAGTTTAGGATCAGCCACAAGCATCACAGATGCCTGCATTACCGATCTGTTCGTTCTCGGTGGCGGAAGAGGCGCTGAGTCCATCCCTTGAGACGGTTCATTCTCTTGAGTTGACTCTACGGTTACTTTTCGGCGTATGTTCATCATTGGTGATGGAGAAGGTGATCCATCTTTCGTGTTCAGTCTGGAAAACCCGTCCAACTCCTTCATCGACTCTGCAATTTCCCTTCGGAGTCGTTTCATAGCCTTTTGTCGCCCTTCGCCGTAGATGAGCGGAATGTGGACGTCAAACAGGCCTAGTAGACAATACGCTGCATCTTCCTCCCTCTTCGTCTGACGTTTCTCTGCCCAAGAGAAGCGCTGCTCGAAATCGAACTCCGCCAGTGATTTGTTCCCATCCAGCGCTTCAGAAGGAATGTTGGTAGCGAGTTGAATGTCATTCTTGCGCGATATTTTATTGCCCAAAGGAAGTCCCTCGGCTGTATAGAACTCCAGAGATTTTGGAGCGAGGAGTTCCTGAAGCGTCCAGCCGCGGGTAAACCATCTGCTGCTTGTTATCGATGCGTCTGGTTTCGACTCAGTGATGTCCGCTAAATAGACGTAACATCTCTCAGCATTCTGGTACCATCGAAACATGGAGTTGATAGCTTCGGAGAGCTCCGCACTACTGGACCGGTCGATGGAGCACGTATCCACCCATGAATACCGCAGCCCGTCCAATGCAGCCTGCATTAGGCAAATGACAAGTTTCTTGTAGCCGGCTTTAGTTTTATACGTGGAAACGGGAGCATCGACCACATCTCGATAGGATACCTCCTCGTCATCGGCGCCCCAAGTGTGCGAGAGAATAGCGTATGGTGGAATGCTGGCGCCGATGAACTCGGTGATTCGGAGTCCGCCGCCGCCGTCAGCGAAGTGAAGGAGCCGCATGAGGACGGATCGCACAGCGTTATTTATGGAACTTTGAACGTTTCGCGGATTAGGACAGAATGTGAGACAAAGAGAAGTAAAAAAGAGGAGTTCTCAAAGTGAGATGACCAGTTTAAGTGCGATCAGGCTGCAGTTGGACGAGGTGCGACGCAAAGTATCGAGGCGGAGTATAGTCAGATCGAGCGTGTCACTGCCGTCATGTCGAAAAAGTAACGATGGAGTTCAACCTGTACTGGACGGGTCCCAATAAACACCCTCTTAAACTCTGATGCGGTGTAGAATTAAGTTTGAGAGACGCTGCGTGCTGCGATGGAGGAGCTTCTGCCAAGGTGGGGTGAGGGGCGAAGCAAGGCGGTGGCTGTGCTTACCGTTGTCGTGGTTGCCTCAGAACACGACTGACGACAGAGTGGCTGGTTTTTCCACTGTTGATCGGAGGCAACTTTTTCCATCGAAGCTGCGAGTTCCATCTCTTCCCTAATCTCGTAGCCTTCCCCTTCCTGCCGGTAAGTCGCAACAAGTCGTGGGCATTAATATTTGACGAATGAAAAATGTACATGGCACGGAACCACTGAATTTAAATGAATCTTGGTCGTTAAAGATCCAGTTGCAGGTTCCAACAAAGTTGAAAGTGCAGAGGCTTGGGAAACGGACAAGGATGATACCAGCTTATGTAATCTCATATATTCCAAACGGCAATAGAACTACTGGTGCAACCTCGGAACCCAGCCAACCATCCCCTCTCCAGGCGTCTTACCCCATCTATCCACCGTCTATAGGTTGGCGTTGATGAAGGAAGTGAAGCTTCCTACACGCGCGTAGACACCGGGAACACCGGGGCGCGCACAGCCATCGCCCCAAGAAACAAGACCGATCAAAGTAGAAGATCCATCGACGATCGGGCCTCCACTGTCTCCCTGGCAGGAGTCCTTGCCTCCAGCATCGACACCGGCGCAGAACATGCGGTCCGTGACCTGCGAGCCGTACACGGAGCGGCACTGCGTGCGCGAAACAACCGGGACCGAGACCTTCAGCAGACGAGCCGAGCTGGCTCCACCCTCACGGGTAGCACCCCTGGACATGAGTTAGATCTCTACTGTATGCTGCTTGTGCGAAAGAGGCGAATCTTTGAGGATGGGAAGCCTTACCAGCCTGCTACGGTAGTGGTGGCGCCAGAGGCCGGGTCGGAACCAGAGGCAGCAAAACGAGCGTAGCTGATGGTGGAACTGGTGGGGATCGAAGTGGTCAGCTTCAAGATGGCGACGTCGTAGTCGATGCCCGCATAGTTGGGGTGGATGGTGATCCTTGAAACGATAGCGGTCACGCCTCCGGAAGACCAGGTCTACGAAGCGGTCAGTCTTATGTCTCTTCCAATCCTCTTTCCCTTTCTAGATTCAGAACTTACGTTACTTCCAGCACGAACACGGACCCGCGACGCGGTCTGGCCCTCAGCGCAATGAGCGGCCGTAATGACCGTGTTGCCATTCAGCAGAGTACCACCGCAGAAGTGGGACCCGCTCGAAGTCTGCACACTGACGATGTAGGGGAACTCGCCAGCCGCAGCCGCCGTTCCACCAACAATCTGCACCTCCTGGTCTTGCGGAATCGCAGCCGCGAAGGAAACCGCGGGAATCGCAAGAGCGAGGAGGAGGGAAAGAATCGGTGCCATTGTAGTGGATGTTGTAGCGGATGGGATGGTAGGAGTGGAGAACCCTTGAGTGATCGAGGACGGCGAGTCTGGTAACGAAGGAACCGAAGCTTGCTGGCTGATTAGCAGAGAGAAGGAGGTCGTCGGTTCTTATATAGACCGCATATCATCCTTTGCGAAGACGTGTGTCTTGTCTACCTTCCTACACGAGCTCGGGCGTCCGCCCGGCGCGCACTGTTCATGCGAGATTCTACACGTCCGGGCGAGGAACCTGCTCCACCATGTCGTGGTGGCGATTGTTTCCGGCAGGTCCACAGCCTCCGCTGCAAAATATCGAATAAAACGCATGACCACCGCCTCGATGGTGTCCTGCCAAGCACTTATACCGACTCAGCTAGGTCTGTAAGGTTCTAGCACGTCGCGACACGAGCGGGATGGGAGCGAAGTAGGGAGGTCGAATGGTGCGTGGATCGGCGCCGCTATCTCCCTCCATACGTTGATCTCCGACAGCAAGTCAGGTCTGTCATTGTAGGTAATGTTGTGACCATATAGAGTGCTGTAGGATGCCTGTCCCGAAGAGGCAGTTCAGAGATAGGATCATAATGGTGATTGGCTGAGTTTGAATGACTGGCATGCAAGACAGGGGTTGCCGAGTTGCTTGGCTGCTGCGGTGGGCGCGCAGTACCGGTGGGGGGCTAGAGGCTGGGCGGGTTGTTTCGTTGTACCCAATAAAGCACGAAGGACAAGATCGCGGCCGTCTACCTACACAAGGTAGGCGTGCCGGGGAGGTTGCCTGGATCCAAGTCCAGCGAATCAGGAGCCTGGCCTGACTTGTTCCATTAGCTTTGAGCTAGCCTGGGATCTGAAACTGATTTGTTTCCTCGATGCATAATGTCTCTCCGCATCTGACGATATAGCGCTATCACGTTTAATTTAATTTGCGGGCCTATAATGGACCACCAGCAGGCACGATTGCACAACGTGGGCAGCTAGACACTGAGAGAGCATTTCCAAAGGTAGAGAGTGGGGAACGCTGCTTAGAGGAGACTTAGGAGGACATCGTGGTCTTCATAAGCATGCCCCGTGCATACACCTCGTGCTTGCACGGAGTGCAAGGGTTTCCCACTAGACCATCTTCGGCAGGTATCCTCTATGCAGCCTGGTAGCCGTTAGCGAAATGCCGGGACGATTGCAGATCTTCCTTCGGAGATGTGTGGGCGATGCGTCGTCGCTTAGCCCGAGTCGTGTGTGCTGCGGCCAGCTTGAAGTCCGTTCAACGGCAGGCGCCGGGTGGCATGCATGTGAGATGGATTGCGACAGGAAGAGGCGGTGCACAGGCTGGACATCCTTCACTGCGCTTGTTCACCGGAGCACGAAAATGTTCGCCTTATCGATGGGAGCGTGGGGTACTATTCTTGTCGCTTACAGGTCAATCCTGATCCCTCAATACAAGATGGTAATCACAGGAGCGGACATCATTGTAATGACTGTCGATTTTGTAGAGATTACTATCCTTACTATTACATGTAGTGTTGAGGCGGCATTCTCTTATCACATTTGTAGTTGCTCCTCGTAATTAGACACATGGCTTCTCCGTTACTGGGTTTTCACTACCACGGTTGATTCTCCCTCTGCCCTCAATTAGTGAGGAGTCTCTGGCGCAAATTGTAACCACTTACCATTCAAGAGGTCCGCAAAGACGGCGCCATCTGCCTCCTTCAAAGGAACACCTATGGTAAAGTCAGCGCGAGAACAAACAACGCCATCACAAGTACTCGGCCTAGAACACATACCAGCAAACATAATACTATATCCACCATCCTTCTCTTCCGCCGTAATTGGCCTCACCTTCTCCTTGCCAACGCTCTCTTTGAACCAATAAACAGGCTTAGGAAGCATACTGCGGTTTTCCGTTATGTTTCTTCCGAGTACCCGGTCGCCACACACCAAACGACCTTCTTTCAGCGTGAACACGGCGGCTTCCGATCCGACCTTCGCTGGAATAGGCTCCTCGCTGTCATCCTTAGCTTTGGAGATAGGTTTACCATTCACTTCGATTGTGAACGGGGTGTCAAGATTGTCCATGACGTGCAGCGGGCGGGATTCTGTATTGTCGACAGGGACTTGAGCGATGCTGAATCCTTCGGTTTGAGCGGGAGGAGTCGTGTACGCAGCTGCGGCTACTTGCTGGAGGAGGAGGATGATAGCAGTAATTCCATGCATCGAGGTATATTGGTAAGAACTCAGTCGCTGAATTCCACGTTGATGTTGTTCAATTGTAAGAAGATGCTGGGGCTACGGATCTCCCTCGCTTCGCCCGGTACCCAAAGTGTGCCAAGTATGCGGTGCAGAAAGCCAAGCTTTGGAGAGTCTTGATGCCTGCCCTTTTAGGCCCCCGGATTCAGCGATCAACAATGCAGAAGGACCTTCCTCGATAAGCTGGTATGTCCGCGTAGTACGCGATAGCTTACGCGGTAGAGCTCTTGGAAGAATTCAACCCACGCTGGGTCAGGGACTGGGTCGATATCGGCGGTGTTGTACAGCTCGTTTGGGGCTTGTTGCTGCACTGCCGGACGTCGCGCTAGGAGAGGAAAGACTGGCAATAGTTCAGTGTTATATACCCCTACTAACAGGCAGCAGGATAGTCACGAGAGTTAATGCTGAGTATACTGAACCAAGGATGAGATGATCGGTGCCCAGCATAGGGCGCAACAAAACGCGACACGGGATACGCGATAGCAGAGCGATAGTGCGTAAGGCTAACTGTTGACTTGTTTCAGCATCTAATGTGCAATGTTAACACAGCGACTAAGAACTCGGAGGAAGGATGCAGCGGTTGATCTGTGCTCAACAGTTGACCAATGACAGGGCTGGAGGAGTGGAAGACTTGTCCACGGTGGCGTGGATCTGCATTCTCTACCCGTGTGGAGGAGTTCCACCTAGTGATGGTACTAGTGATGGCTACGCTGACTCGAATAGCCATGCGATGAGCACGTGTCTGCGAGCGTCGAGTAGGCTGGACAAAAAGGTTGGAGGCTGCGCAAAGCCAAAACATGCTTCGGACTAGACGTGCGGCCTTTCAGCACTCGCCGCGCATAGTTCCGGCCTACTCTTCCCAATAGTAACTCCACATATTCAATCCAACAAACTCATCCTTGTAACTCTTCGCCTTTCCAGCCCCCGCACCAGCACAAACAATGAGTGGCAAGAAGTGCTCCGCCCCACCCCTAGGATGCATCTCATAAGCACCAGGCCACTTCCTCCACGCTGCAAACTTCTTATTCCGCTCTTCCGCATCCTCCGTCATCACGGCGTCCATAACGCTCATGCTCCAATCCTCGTTCAACGCTTTGAAGTTGGGTGTCTTTGTCACGCCCGAGAACATGGCGCGGAGATTGTGTAGAGAAGCAAAGCCCGAGCCGATGATGGCGATGTTTTGGGCGCGGAGAGTGGAGAGAGCGCGGCCGATGGCGAAGTGTGTGGCGGGGTCTTCGGAGGCGAGGACGCTGAGTTGGACAATGGGGATGCTGGCTTCGGGATGGATCAGGGTCATTGGGACGAAGACGCCGTGGTCCCAGCCTGCAATCATCAGCATCGGTACAAGCTACTCAAGCACCACTAAAGAAAGAGACATACCTCTTGTCCCATCCTTCTTGCTCCCCAACCCGCTCTCCTCCAACGCCCTCCTTACCATCTCGGCGACCTCGGGACTCCCCGGCGCATCGTACTTCAAGCTGTAGGCCTCATCCGGAAAGCCGCTGTAGTCATAGTACAACTCGTGCCTTTTCCCGCTGCTAATCGCGACCTTTTCCGTGCTCCAATGCGCGGTAACCAGCACAATAGCTCGCGGTTCTTCCGGGGTGCCTAGCTTGAGGATCTGCGGGACGCGGGTCTTGAGGGAGTGCGTGATGGCGGCTTGCGAGGGGTCGCCGAGGATGGGCATCGGACCGCCGCCGTGCGAGATGGAGATGACGGGGGCGAGGCGCGTCATGTTGGTAACTGAGCCACTCGAGTAGAATGCCAGTGGGAGCTGCTGGAGGCCGTGCAGTGGGTTGAGCGTAAGGTTCTTCAGCGATAACTCAGCGGAAACTGTGCGCAGTGTCGGACGGAGCAGAAAAGGTGTAAGCAGAAAGAAGCGGCGCATTAATCTCATGATCCGTCAAAAAGAAAGATTTGACTGTAGTATATATCCATCCTGGCAGGTATGTCTCGGTGTTGAGGTTCCAGAACACGCGAGCCGCGTAGTCATGTTCGTTTGTCAGTTGCGTGAAGCGCGGAATTGTTGCCGTGAATTCGGCATCGGAGGAGCCGTCATCCGATCACGTGGGTTCGCGTCAACGCACTTTGTAAGCGGACGTGTCATGGTCACAAATTCTATGAAGCTTCTCAATGCTCATCGTACGAAATTCGACGCATCGACGCAGTTCGTAGCAAGTTAGGTGAGCAGTGAAAAGCGAAACGCCATGCGTCATCCGACAAGGCGAGCCACTGTTCACTGATAGTAAGGCCGACGAGATGTTTGTCTAGAATACCCGGGATGCGTTTCCCTCCGCCAGAACGCTTGCACACTTGCACACAGGCGGTAGAGAAGGCAAGAGGCTATTGCATATGTTCCGCGACGAAGATGCTACACCTGGGCTAAAAAAATGCCTGCAGCGGTGTACGAAAAGCACTCTTGCCATACGGTATCCTCGCTCACCTAGGAGATCAACCTTGCCACCGGTTCTCGCGGTCACCTGCGTTTCGCTGCGTCGTGGCTCGCAACGAGTAAATTACCGCCTTCACCTTCACTCCAGGAACGGACCTGCATATAACCTGCCGCCTTCCTTCCTCGATACTTCCCTGCTTGTTCTTTTTCTTCTTCTTTTTCGTCACTGCGTATCCCAATTTTCGTTCCCAGCTACTGCCTCTCCTCAGACCCGGCGCTCGTCACACCATCCATCTGCCGTGTCTCCTTGCTTAATCAGCCAAGATGCCTCCCAAGAAAGACGAGACCAAGGTCAACCCAGAGGCCACTATCAACGGATTTGAGCCGAAGGAGACCAAGCTCCTCGCCGCTGGCTTCGTCTCCATGATCGGTGCCGACAAGGTAAGTTGTGTTTCCCAGCTGGGGGTTCCAAGAAGCGTTGTGGAAAGCAAGACGGTCCAAGGAGCTAGTACGAACAATACGTGCTGAGTCCCCTCTGATAGACATGGCAGAGAGCAACACTCACAAGCTCGGCACAATGTTGACGCGATTATAGTACGACTACGATGTCATGGCCACGCTCACGGGCAACACGGCGGGCTCCCTCAAGAAGATGTTCCCGCCGGTCAAACGCAAGGCCCTTGAAGCTCATCCATCCTTTGCTACCTTCCTCAATGCCGGAAACGCAACTGCCGCTCCCAACGGAGAGGGGAAGAAGGCTGCTCCCAAGGCCGCAGGAAAGAAGCGCAAGGCAACCTCCGAGCCTGAGACGGATGCTGCTGCCGAGGACATTCCGCCAAAGGCCGACAAGACCGACGAGAAGGCCGATGGCAAGAAGAAGGCTCCTGCCAAAGGCCGAGGTCGTGGCAAGAAAGCCAAGATCGAGAAGGAATCAACTCCGGAGGAAGCCGCTGAGGGCAACGAGGAAGGCATGTACACCTCTTTCGTGCGACTCGACCCTGTTAACGTGACTAGACATGGACGTCAAGGCCGAGAACGAGGATGAGATCTAGGCCCTCTCCCCCGTTTCGCTCTGTCTCCGGCATGCGCGTTTCATGGTATGCTTGCTTTCTTCGCTCCTCTCGCTGGCGATTCGCTCACATGGTGGGATCGGTTGGTACATCAGCACGGAGTTTGTTGAACGGGTAGCAAGGGTTGTCCGTCGTCGTCTGCACGGAGCTTGATTCGAGGGTTCTGAGGTCAGATCTTTACGGATGAGTGCATATGGGAGAGCACAACTATCATCAGTACGCGCATTGCGTCAATCGGGAGAAGACACTGCAAATTCCCTTTCCCATGTACGCAGAGTGGCTTGATTCTGTGTGACGTGCTTTGATCGGCATGCGCTTGTACGCCGATTGAAAAAGAATGTGACTTGGAATGGTGTGACTGTGTATATCGTAGCGACTGAGAAAGGGGAAAGTGATAGACATCTACCCGATGATTGCACTACGGTGATAGTCGGACCTTGGGCCTGACCCAGCTCGGTGGAACCACTGAATTAACGCATCTGGTAACTGCTACTGCTCCTCACTTCGTAAGCAGATCCCACGAGGCGGCTGATGGGTGGTGAGACATCGAGACCTGCTCAGATGTGTTTTACAGGAAAAGGGCACCTAGTCGCCTTCGGCGTCCAATGTCGAGCAGCCCTTCTCTTGCAGTGGATGGGCACTGACAGCTTGGGCGAAGACACAGTTCTGCAGGCTCCGAGGGCCCGCATGTGTGAGGTTGCAAGACGGACGAATCTTGCGCTGCGCGTGTACAATTATGCATGATTGTGGCGTAGTATCGAGACGGGCCATGTCAGCAGCATGGGACAAAGAGCGATAGGTAGATGCCAAGCCATCGGACGAGGGATGGCCGCTAGCAGCCTGGTGTCGCTTCATTGGGAAAATACTCTCGTCGGGATCAGCACGTAGCGAGCCGCAAGCACCCGTATCGCCAGGAAAAGCCAGGAAAAGCCATTTTGCCCTGCCCTGCCCTGCTCTGCCCTGCCCAGACAGCTCCCGCGACACTGGACAGGCCGCCGACGTGCTCATCTCCACCTCTGCTTCCAGACCGCGACCACGACTGCCTCCCTCGCACCCGTCGCGCCCGTCGTCACTCCTACAAGAACACGCCACGCCCTACAGTACGAAGCACACGAGCACAGTCCACATAGTCGTAGTGCCTGCACTGCATGTTCCGCGGTCAGCTGCCCCTCCTCCCTCCACTTTCCCTCCCTGCAGCGACAGGGTTCTATATCAACATCACGACCGCGCCTGAAATAAAGATCCCCCGTCTGCTGGCCAGCATTGACGTGTGTTCTAGTCTTCAACGCCCTCGAGCTGCTCTGGCCCGCCGCAATGCCGCTCACCACCAGCACCACCCCCACATCCACCGTGTCCACCAGCACGTATCGCACACGGGCCTCGCACCCCTCGACCAATCCCCTCGCCGCATACCTCCTGCGCCTCATATCCATAAAGCAGACGAACCTCTGCCTCTCTGCCGACGTCGAGACATCGGCTGAGCTGCTCGCGCTAGCGGAAGAAGTCGGCGATTCCATCTGCGTGCTCAAGACGCATTGCGATATCGTCACCGACTGGAGCGACCGCACCGCGCGCGCCCTCAAGGAGATTGCGCGCCGCAAGTACTTCCTGATCTTCGAGGACCGCAAATTTGCCGACATTGGGGAGACGGTGCAGAAGCAGTACACCTCGGGCTACCACCGCATCGCAGGCTGGGCTGAGATCACCAATGCCCACCTCCTTCCCGGCCCCGCCATTGTCACCGCCCTGCACAAGGCTGCCGATGCGACCATTGCCAAGTACAACACAGGCGTGCACACGGACATCTTCGCGAATCCGCCCGTGCGGAAGTTGAACAGCGAGGGCGATGACGTTGATGACGAGGATGACGAGCACACTGCCAACAATTCAGCGGTAGAGACTCCCCCGGCCACGGACGGTGCTGAGGAGAGGAAGCTCAGCATCAAGCCCATGGACAGGAAACAGAGCGTCGTGAGCATCAGCACCACCATCTTGCAGCGCACCGAAAGCATATCGCCGCGCCCAGACCCCAACTTCCACCCCGAGGAGGCCTTTGATCTCGACAAGATTGCTCTGCTCGCCCGCCTGGGAGAAGCGCCCTTCCTGCGCTCACTGCTTTTGCTCGCCGAGATGAGCTCCGAAGGCCACCTCATGACCCCAGAGTACTCGCAAAAGAATGTCGAGGTGGCCCGTAACAACCGGGAATTTGTCATGGGCTTCATCGCGCAACGCAGCCTGAACACCACACCGGAAGACAACTTCATCACTATGACACCCGGATGTCAACTGCCCCCGCCGGGCCAGGAAGGCAAGAAGCTCGGCGACGGCCTAGGCCAACAGTACAACACGCCTCGGAAACTCATCTACGAGCAAGGCTGCGACATCATCATTGTCGGTCGTGGCATCGTGCGAGCCCAGGACCGAAAAGCAGAGGCTGAACGATACCGGGCGGAGGGCTGGAAGGCGTACGAAGAGAGAGTGGGAACCATCCACAGGTAAAGAATATCACATCACGAATATTCTTACTTGGACCAACTCTCGTTCTTCTCCCTCAGCGTTTGGGCGACATGAGCACTGATACTAACGCTACATTAGCTTCTTGGAGGCAGACTACGCTTTCCTTACCCGCACTACGGTTGATCCTCAGCTTCCGATCAGGGCCCGTGAGTGGCAGCTGAAGCACGATGCGGAGAAAGGTGTGGTTAGGGTGAAGGAAGTCACTCTCGAGAGTCCGTTGCGTGCATGAAAGGCGTTGAGGACATTGCTGGTTTTTGCAGGATTTCGAGGCACATGCCCACGCAAGTCGCGTCGAGGTTTTCTCGTCAAAAGAAAGAATAATTCGGACTGGATGAAGCGGAACTTCATGGCGCCTACGGTGTTGACTGATGCATAGCATGGCAGTTGAGGAGTTATCAATGCATTCTTTGTACGGTAGTACCCACGTACTGTCGACACAGCTTCGTCCATCTCACTTCTACATGCATCCTATCGCTTAGGTCCTCGACTGCGACCTCGAGTCACACAAGCAACGCCTCACCTCCATCTTCAGCCCTCGACCTCCCTTACCGCCGCCCGCGGAACACCAGCTTCATCCTTGCCACCAACAACTCCACTGTCGCTCGTCTCACTTCCCGCATCTGCTCCACCCGCCGCCTTAGCCCTCTTCTCCCTGAACCCAAGAACCAGAAACCCCACAATAACAGCAAGCCAATACAAGTTGTACGAGATGACCGAGCCGTATGTTGCGCTGTTTTGCCAGCCAAACAGCGCGTTGAAGATTCCCCACCCGCTCCCGCCATCGCCATTGCCGTCAGGATTGCAGCAGTTTACATGCCAGACTGATTTGCGGATGTCGTAGGAGCCCGGGCCCGAACCGGCTTCGACAGCGCCCTCGCCAGCGAGCTTGACCCACTCGTTTTGCTCGAGGAACCACACGCCCTTTGAGAAGAGGCCGGCGGCGACGAGGTAGAGAAAGCAGGTTGATACTACGAGGAAGAGTTGGAGGGAGGCGGTGGTGCCGAAACGGTAGATGAGGTAGCCGACGAGAGCGCCTGCGCCGAGACCGCAGATTACGGCGAGGGGGAAGGATGTTGCGGGGAGACCGAGGCCGACGCCGGCTATGAAGCTTTGCGTTGTTAGTGCGCGTTCTGGATGCATGGGAGTGTAAGGATATGGGAGACCTACAGCACAGCCTCGACGCCCTCCCTCAAAACCGTAATAAATGGCAGTATGAACATGGCATACTTCTCACACCACCTCTTGATCCTACCCTTTCCCGACACGGCAACTCCCTTGTCCCTCGTCTCCAGCGCCTTTGATATCTTGAGCCGCCACTTATCCTGTAGTTTACTTACGCGGAGTAGCGCAGCGCCCATGACGGTTATGATGAGGGAGGCGAGCAGCGCGAAGGTGCCTTCCCAGATGTACTCGGCGGCTTCGAAGGTTTGCTTGCCTGCCGTGTAGAAGGTGCCGATTACGCCGGCGCAGATTATCAGGCAGATTAGGAAGCCTAGGAGGGTGCCGGCCCAGACCTGCTGGGGTGTTACAAGGGCGGGACAAGTCAAGGGGTGGGTGGTAAGGTGGAGGACGAGTGGAATCGATGGCGGGGTCGCGAAGTACGTACCTGGCGGACCAGTTGCTTTCGTATTTTGGCATCAGACTCCGGTCCGAGGGTTTGCTTGAGGAAGGCCAGGAGAACGGAGACGATTATACTCGTTTCGAGGCATTCGCGGAAGCAGATGAAGAAGACTGTGGATTGCCATCAGTATCAACTTCGATCATATACACGCGGATTCGAGCGTTCAAAGGATCATTGTGCTGGGGAAGGTTGTGATGTGTAGTTGAAAGGGAAGATGAACGTACCTGGTACTGCGAAAACGTTCGGCATGGTGAAGGTGCTCGGAGCTCAAGGCAACAAACCTGGTCAAGTCTTTTCGCAAGCTTCACAGGCAAGAGAGAAATTGGTGGAGGGAAGGGAGCAGAGGTAGGCCGGGCTTATCAGATGCAGATCTAATCAGACAAATTCATCTCGCCCACGCGCTTCCTGCCTCTCGGGTGAAAGCCCGTGACAGTCGTGCCGATTGTCGGCTATTTGCACCTTAGCTCATTCCCCAATTGGTACCCCAAACCAGCCCAGCAACAAGCCGGGCGCAGGGAGCAGATTTTGCAGCGCGATCCACCGACCTCTCGCTTGCCCTCGTCCAAACACGACCTGCGGCCTTGTTTCCTTCTGCGTATTCACGCGAACTAATCCATCTGATAAGCACATCGCGTGGGGCTAACCCGTCGCCTGCCCCAATCACCTCAGGTGGAGGTAGTGTGGGGAGTGGTGGCATGGGGACGATCTCGCGTCGCTAAGCTTTGCCGTCAATCATCGCGCGGGCTAAGCTTCGTTAGTGCGACTTGGGCTTGTCGGAGGTCGATCTAGATGCTGCACGCTTTCTTATCTGATGGTCTGATGCGAACGCTTGCGGCCCTATTCAAGCCATCATCGGTGAAGGCTGAGCACGAGACTGTGGTACGATGCACCTTCTCGCCCGTGCAGTGTCAACTAAGCGCGAAAATTCTGCACATGGCTGCGACGAGTGCGTCGACAATCGGCCCATGGTGTGTCGCGTAGCGAGGGCCCCGCTCGGTGGCTGAATGCACAACCAGGACATCATCTGATAACCTCTGGCCGAAGCTCGGAGTAGGTTTCCGAGCAGGGACTATTGCTAATAAGCGGCACACATTGCGCAGGGATGTGCGTTTCGAGTGAAAGCAGCCGTGGAAGCTGCGTTTTATCAATCTAATCTTTCGCCATCAGCTGGGCCCCGGTTCGTCTTGTCGACACTCTCTCGCGACGGTACGGTTTCTGAAAGGGAACTCGCTGATTTCTATCTTCTGTCGCCTGGATATTGCACGGCGTGTTCTGAGCTCTACGGCTTGCTTGTACAGCAATGGCGATTTCATTGTCGAGTTTCTTGCTGCCCATAGCACTCCTTCTCTCTATCGTGCAGTGTGACACCGTCACGTACGACTTCGATGTATCGTGGGTCTACGCCAACCCCGATGGTCTGCAAAATCGTCCCGTCATTGGCATCAATGGGCAATGGCCTATCCCTACTATTCGAGTCACCAAAGGCGATCAGCTCGTGGTCAACGTCAAGAATTCCTTAGGGAACGAGACAACGAGTCTGCATTTTCATGGCCTGTATCAGAATGGGACTACGCATATGGATGGCCCAGTCCAGGTCACTCAATGTGCGATTCAGCCGGGTGGTTCTTTCACGTATAACTTCACTGTGAGTCGAATCCTATTAGACTTTACTGTGTCGCTAATAGATTCAGGTCGATCAACCTGGGACTTATTGGTACCACTCCCACGTGCGTGGCCAGTACCCCGATGGACTGCGCGGCCCCTTCATAGTCGACGACCCAGAAGACCCCCACAAAGATCTTTACGACGAGGAAATCGTACTCACCTTCTCCGACTGGTACCACGACATGATGCCCAATCTCCTGGCGGGCTTCATCAACATCGCAAACCCGTCCGGCGCGGAGCCCGTACCGCAATCCGCGTTGGTTAACGAAACGCAAGACCTAGCCGTTAAGATCGAGCCGGGGAAGACGTACAAGTTCCGCATGATCAACATAGGCGCCTTCGCGGCGCAGTACGTCTGGTTTGAAGACCACACCATGCGTGTGATAGAAGTTGATGGCGTTTATACTGAGCCTGCCGATGCGGAGATGATTTATATGACGGCGGCACAGCGCTGGAGTGTTCTCGTTACGGCGAAGAATAGTACGGATGGGAATTTTGCCTTTGTTGGGAGTATGGACCAGGTACGTTGCTCGTGCAGCCACTAGTCACATCCTTGCATTCACCAAGCTTTGGTGCAGAAGCTTGGCGGGCTTGGTCCCTTCAGTCGCGTGTTGGTGCTGACGATCGCTTGTTGTAGGATCTGTTCGACGTCGTGCCTGATGGCCTCAATTCGAATGTCACGGGCTGGTTGGTGTATGATGAGGGGAAGGACATGCCTGCCCCCAAGGAACTGGAGAGCTTCGAGCCTTTCGATGATTTTAGCCTCGTGCCTGTTGATGGGGAGAAGCTGTATGAGAATGTCCATCATACTATCCAATTGGACTTGAAGATGGATAATCTTGGGGACGGGGCGAATTAGTAAGTCTTCCGTTGAAGTGGTCTTGGGTCTTCAAGACATGTTGGGGCCATCCTGACGGAGCACACCATTAACACTCTCACAGCGCCTTCTTCAACGACATCACCTACGTCCACCCCAAAGTTCCCACCCTCTACACCGTCCTCTCCACCGGCGAGAATGCGACGGACCCCCTCATCTACGGTTCCAACACGAACCAATTCGTCCTCGAAGCAAATCAAGTCGTCGAAATAATCCTAAACAATGACGATCCGGGAAAGTAAGTGTCACTCCCCCGTACTACCCTCCTCGAACACCCCCCAACCGCAAGGACATCGCTAATTCACCCTCAGACACCCTTTCCATCTCCACGGCCACGCCTTCCAAGTCGTCTACCGCAGCGAGGACGAAGCCGGCTTCTACGACGCCACCACTGCCACGGACTTCCCCGCAACGCCCATGCGCCGCGACACCATCCTCGTCAACCCCAACGGCAACACCGTCCTCCGCTTCCGCTCCGACAACCCGGGTGTCTGGCTCTTCCACTGCCACATCGAGTGGCACGTTGCCTCTGGGCTCATTGCCACTATCATCGAATCTCCACTCGACATCCAATCCCAACTCGCGGGTAAGATTCCGCAGGACCATTTGCAGAGCTGCAGAGATGCGGATGTGCCGACGGAGGGCAATGCGGCGGGGAATACGGTGGATTTGACGGATTTGAGCGGCGAAAATACGGATCCGGGGAGGCTGCCGGATGGGTTTGAGGCGAGGGGGATTGTGGCGTTGGTGTTTAGTATTTTGGCGGCGTTCTTGGGCTTGGGGGTCATTAGCTGGTATGGGTTGAAGGTTTAGGGGCAGATTGGCAGTTGCGATGATACTCAGTATGTAATAGTTTCCAGTCATAATACTTTACGCAATTGTGCGATTTCAGTTGCTACGTGATGTTATTGCCCTTATCGATGACGAGACCCAGCGTGCTTGAGTAGGGAACGTAGCCCAAATGAAATGAGTGTATTGTGGTACGATACATTGTCCAATGCGAGGACGAGTCGACAATCGACCATGTTGTCCGATGCGGCGCCGATTGCACAGGCCCGGCAGGCCACCAAATCTGAATCCAGTGATTCAATCCCAATAATCAGTCATAGCTGCCGCTCGGGTAAGCCGCATTGTCGGAGCCGGTGAACCAAAAGCTCTTCTTTCGCAGCCGCGTCCCCTTCTCCTCGTCCGAAGGCTCGAACACAGTGTCGTCCTCACTGGCCACACTCTGCTGTCTCTCCCACATGGTTCCCTTCGAGACGGTAGCTCTCATCTTCAGCGCCTCGCGGATCTCGCGCTCGCTGCAGCCCGCCCAGAAGTCGGCCGTTGCCGTGCTGATGGGGAAGAGCGGCTTGCTCGTTCGATCTCGAAACTGCTCGACAAGCTTCCTTGCAGGCGTAGAAGCAATCAAATTGACTTCCGAGGTAATCTGGGTGCAATACATCTCCATGGGGAGCTCGTTTACCTCTGTGCCGAAGGGATTCTCAATCTCGTTGCCCGTGCCTAGGATGGCGAGAATGATGTATGCGGTGAAGAGCGTTACGGGGATAGTCATCCATCTGGTGAGGCCGACGAGTTGGAAAGGGAGTGTGATGATGTAGGTCCAGGTGATTTGGTGGATAGTAATGGTATAAGCAATGGGCAGGGGCGTATTCAGCACGCGATCAGCCTGAGAAGCGGATGTTTGATTAGCAAGTGTCCTAGAAGAGGTAGAGGGATCTCAAGGTTGCTTACGGTAGCCAGGATACTGTGCATATCGCGCATAGCGTTCAGTGTGTGCATCTGTGCGATGCCTAGCGAGAACGTTCCATTCTCGATAGTCTCGTGCACGTACGCCGACAAAAAAGTAAGGATCTCGAGCGGCATGTTACCGAGCGGTTGCTTCGCGTGTTTGAGCTCCTTTCGGGGATTTGATCTTGCCATCGGTATGCGCAACATGTCTCCCACCACCTTCTTGCATGCGGAAACGCGTTCCTTTCGGGCGGGCGCTCCTGCTGCGCGTGCAAAGGTATCCAGGTGAGCCACCATATCTTGAAGATCTTCATATTGGGTATACGGCTCGAACCGTAGTTTGTGCTTAAGTGCGATGGCGAACGCATTTATCTATATCCCATCTCCATCGTCAGTAGACTTCCCAGCCATAAGCAGAAGCAAGCGATTGCTTAGGTTATATTACCATGTTCAGCGCATTAATCTTATCGATTAGGTCTGCTTTTCCAAGCTGTCCTTCTCGCTCGCTCACATGCAACCAGATAACACGCGCAAGGGATGTGCTCACAGCCCCAAGCGATGACCACACCTTCCGACCACTAGCCAGCCATGATTAGCAAGCACTCAAAATACAGTATATCCTAGCGTGGACACTTACTCCATGTAACGTTCGTATGCCGAGTTGCTGCGAAAGTTGAGTGCGAGACCGACGACGAGACCGAGGACGGTGAGAACGATCGGGTGCACCGTGACTGTACGGATTTTCAACGATGGCAAACTCAGTCAAAGGCCGGAAACGTACTGTTATGGACCTCGACAGATATTGCCGTGATCAACGTACTCCAGCACGCGACACATATTAATGGTATCGCCAGTTTGGGGGTAACGCTTCCGTGCATTCGCAGCGCCCGAGGCCATTTTGAATGGCGTGAGATATCTCGTGGGCCAGTCTAGCATCTTTCAGTAATAAATTGTGCAGCGCACCATGATACTGACGAAGTAACCCTCCAGAACCTGCTTGGACATCTTGAATTCGATTCCTGGCGTATTCGTACGCTTGCACTTGAGACTTCCTTGAGATTCTGCCATGATGAAAAGGTGTCGTCGAGCGAGAAGGAGGCGTCGCTCTGATTACAGGCAGCAGAGAGGAAGATGAAGTCGTGAAGTGAGGGAGTCGGACGCCGGTGTCGATCATTATTGGGCACGAAATTTGTTGGGGGAAAGTCTAGCAACGGCCCAAGATGGTATCTCTGGGCAGATATCGTCATCTCTGCAAGATACCAGCTAGATCGGAAGTCATTACATTGCTGCGTCGTCTCGTCATTGAATGGGTGTGCTCGCGCGTGCAAAATTGGATAGGAGTCCACACAGCGTCCGCAGAATATTTGGCTCATGATGAATTAGTCGTTCTTCCAGTCCCTATCATGGTTGATGTGGGCCAACGCGTTTGGCAGGAACATTTGGCCGTCACAGGTGGGGATGTGGGGAAGGAAGACATGGAGGGGGAGTGGAGTGCCGAGGGCAATTGAACGAAACATGGTAGAGGACGTCTTATCACGAACACGAATGGTACGGTCCCCATGTAGGGATCAAGTCAGCTGTACTGTCGAGATCACGAGAAGCGCGACATTCTGCCAAAATGATGGTCGACCAGAAGACGTACAAGAGAAGTCCGCCTCATGATCAGCCGCTAATCCCAACGCGGACAAGCTCCCGTCACCTTGTCCCGATCCTACCACACCCGTCCTCACATGAAAGTATACGACAGTCTAGACTTCGGGGCCGCAAAGGTTGAATCAAACCGTGGTCGCACAGCCTCATCTCGATCTGCAAGCACCGAACACGTCGCAAGTTTGTGTCCAGTCGCCGGCCTCACCGCCCACGGGTCCGCCCTTTGCCACGAACTGGGCCTCCAGAACACCACCTCACCTCCGTTCGCGCGCGCCTCCATGCTTCTATGTATGTATGCTGCAAGGGGCCGTATTGAGTGTCCCCATAGCTCGTGCAGCTGAATACGACGAATGACGCCAATTGTCTTTCGCCGACACTTGCCGGGATAAATACATGCATTTCCCTGAGCAGTTAAGCTGCTTCCTCAACGGGAGTTCTGATGTCACTTTTGATGAAGGCCAAAAGCGGCAAAGTCTATCAGCCGTCGATGGTGAAGCGCAACCTACCCGATAGGGAGGAGGTGTGAATTCGGCAAAAAGAAACCGTATGCGCGGGTTTGGGTTGGCTTTCCGCGAGCTGAACGTACGATAGTGGTTCTGGTCCGAAATTGTGTTTGGTGGTTTGTTGGTGGTCTGCGACGCGGCCAACCATTACCGTCCGACCATGTATTCTATCAGGTAGTCGTCTAATCACAATCTTGGAGACGACGTATACTACATACGATTACAATTTCGCCCTCTTCCGAAGAATCGCATGGTGCTGACCATACTGACGTGTCTATACCTTCAGCTCCCTATACCCCTCGATAACAATTAGACTTATTGGTCTAAAGCACGAAGACACCTTGAACCAACCACTCGACCGGCTCCTCTTGAAATCGTCCCTCCGAACAAGCACCGCCGATCTGAAACGTGGATCGCGGCAAGAAGCGAGACGCGCAAGCGGCTGAATGCGCGATCTTATGCGTAAAGGGACCCAACTGACAAACTGCCGCCGCTAGAAGGGCAGCAGGAAGCGTATGGAATCGAGGGGGGTTTGGAAGGTGGAAGTGCCGTCGATATCTTGGGGATGTTTGGGGGCGAGTCATATTGTCAGACGGCGAACTTCCCCCAAGGCGAGAACGAAACAACTGTGTGTTGAGACCAATTCACTTGCAACAAACAGCCCAAGGAAAGTGATAGAGTTCCGGAGACAGCTTTCCACGAAGCCCACCCTATACCTGCTCGCGGCGCGTTCTCCGAAGCATAACCCTGACGTGGCCACCACCAGCAACACAACAATATTAGAACCATTATCCCAACCTCTCCTTGGACCAAGGCTGTAATCAGCATTATAAAATAATGCCATGATCACCTTACAACGACGTTTATCGGATTGCGCAGTGTCTTGCAACACCCGCTGTCGCGTGTCATTAGAATCCCAGAGCGACCGGACAGGCTAGTCGAAGTTGAACTCAGCCTGCGGTCGTGCAGCGGAGGGTGACTTCCCGCGCATGAACCGTCCGGAAACGCGCGGCTTGAATTACCGGGCCACCGCGACCGATCGATTGAAGTGGGCCGTACTGTGGGGATGGGCGCAGAGCAGCTGTAGGCATGAGCATAGGGGTTATGAGAGAAGGTCTGACAAGACAAATGTGATTGATAATTGCGCCATTATTTCGGGGTATTCCATCGCAAAAAATCCAATATCGCTTTCCTGCCAACCTGAAAACCGCGCAGTGAACTAAGACTGAAGTCCAAAGGCCAAAGCCTACTTACGGGATCATTCAACACCCGCGCGTACCCTTTTAACAACGAGCTCAGCCAAAAACAACCAGCCCATGCAAGAAGAACGTAAAATTCCAGCAATATGAACAAGAGTGAGACCTTGGGAGCAGCGACGGGTTATACCGAATTAGCCGATCGCCAGTCTTCGGCCAGCCTAATGAGGGTATTACGAGAAGATTGAGCATGTCCAGATGCCCAACCCCCCCAGCGTAGTGATAAAGTGATGTATTCCTCCTCTTCGCACATAACATAATCGTCTCTTTTGTTGTTGTTTTTGTTGTCCGCGATCACGGGGAGCGTGCCAACTCCGCCTCTACGTATCGCGGCCAGGTGTTGGTGAAGACAAGATACTTGATACTCTCGAAGGCCGCGTCGAATATGTCGTCGGTAAATTCGCTTGGAACGATACTCTTTGTGCTGGATGTGCTCGACGCACTTGAGCTCGATTCGAAACTCGCTGGACGATCAAGAGTAGTCTCCCAAGGACAAACGACGTTCTCCCTTGCGCCTGGCGACACTGGGTCTGTTGGGGTGCGGCTCCGAGGCATGTACGGATCGTACTCTATACCTTCGAACTGTCTCTGCAGCTTCTTGAAGATCTTGTACTCAATGTTGATTGGTGTTTCGGCGGTGAATGGGTTGATCAGAGTGAAGAAGATGAGCGATGCTTCGTTGTGCATCTGCCGCCTCTGAGCCGTCGTTACGGTACGAAGAGTCGACCACTTCTTCTTGAAATTCCTCACTTCGCGGAGGAAGATGGTGTTCTCCGCAGTGAACTCCCGAGACGCCGTCCACTCGATCAAAGAATCAATACCATGTTCGATGTTGAATTCGAGCGCCTGCATGGAAGCTTTCGGCTTGAGCTCTTTGCTCAGAACAGCTGATGTTGACTTTTGTGAAGTGGCGGATGGGGTGGAGGTGAGAGATAACGAATCCGAGTCGCTCGAAGGTGCGATGGAGTCTCGTCGCCTGACAGGTGATTTGGCGGCGTCGCGGAGGGGTATGAGGATGAGCACCTGCTGACAAACAACCAGGGAAGGAATGAACCTATTACATACATAGGTTAGCCAAAGTCTCACAGAGTGTGTGCAGGATGCGGTGAGTCGTCTCCCAGCGTATTTCTGCGTTCAACCTCAACAGACGCTGAAAGCCGAGAATACGATACAGAAGGCAAGAATATCGCGGAAGAGGAGACTCCCGCTGCAGGAGGTTTTAAGAACTTACCAGCCGGCTGGAGGAAGGAATTTATTAATAGTGAGCATGCCCGGGAGCTGGCCATAGGTGAATGCCATCCAAAGTGGCGTGCCAGGCAATCTGTACAACCATAATTAGCAACGCGGGTACCAAGGAATAGGGTCTACGCACCCCGCAATAATCGCCAATCTTGTCTGCCATGCCCAGGAGTGAACGTCATTGACGCCTCGGATCTTCCAGAGAATCCACGGACCAACAGTGGCCGACCAGAAGAGCTGGATGAAAATCGAAGGTATCCTGCGCATATTAGTAGAGCCATTTCGCAAAAAATTCTGGCCGACTTACCATTCACCGCCTCTGCGACATTCCGTTGAACCTGCAGCGGAACCGAAGAACCCGTAACCGGCATGGAAGCGCCGAGAGCCAAAGAAGAGAACGAGGGCAGGAATAAACTTCTCACGTCAGTCGAGAGGAACGCGGGAAGGTGCCGTGACACCGGGAACGGCCAGGCTTACCGAAATTAGCAAGCCAATAAATGTACCCAAGTACACCTTGGCTGCAGCGTCGAGGTCCAACCAGGCTTCAACCATACCACGAGGAGTGTACGCAATTCGCTTCTTACGGGCACCAGCAAGAAAGTCTTTCTGCAGCCTGCGCTGGCTCTCGTAGGCCTTCAAGACCCTCGCATTGCACCCTGAGCTAATAAGTGACCAATCTTGACTTCTGCGTGGAAGTACTTACCTTGGAAGAAAGCCATGCCAGATGGAAGGAAGACAGACATGATCCAGAACTCAGCGGCGCATGTGAAGCGGCCGTTCAGAGGATAGACCAGTAGTACCAAGAGCAGGTAGACGTGTAGCGAAGTCACGGCAGTGAAGACAACTTCGATATTGCGGATCCGAACGCAAAAGGCCGAACGACGACGGTAGAGGACATAAAGCTCGCCGGCGAGGATGAGTGTGTAAATGATGGCTGCGATCACATAGGCGATCCCCAGGGCGTCGATGTTGGGACGGCCGCCGTCGAGTATTCTGGGTACGAGAATAGGAGCCATTGCGACCATAGTGTGTGAGGCGTTCAGCAGTGTTTGGCCGAGAATGGATGAAGGGCAAGAAGTTTCGACATGCAGGCTTGGGGATGATAAATAGAAAGAGACTGTGGGTCGGCGAAGGAATGGAAGACGGTAAGGTACCAAGACAGCGGAACAGCAGTCTATGAGACGTTACATAAGCGAGGGTAGGGAAGACGCCTGCGAGGGAGAGGTGGGTTGTGTGATGTCGACGGGGCTACGATGGCTGCAGACACATGGAGGAGGGATCAAGAAGGTAAAGAGGCAAGCATGATCAAGTATAGCAACAGCAAGATGGACCGGGCGGCAAGGGAGGAATATTCGGATCCTGCCGAGCATAGGCTTACATTGTGTCACACCGTCGGGTCCAATTGCGCCTGGTGTGACCAGAAGGGAGAGCGAGGGCGCGTGAGCTGCAGCGTCCCTGGCGAGAGCGTGTGACAATGCCCGCCATGGGTTCACAGACTGCTACGCTGCCATACCGTTAGCTGTGCCGCTATGCATGCGCGAAAAGGGGACATTGCAGTGCGTTGTCGAAGCGTTGGTCGTTGAGGTGCTTTGACGAGCAGGCCCGACCTCAGAGAGAATAAAGTGCACGCGCCGACTTATGTGCCGTGCACTTTCGGCTGATGTGCGTTGAGGCGGAAGGAGTTTCGGCCCACCATGCTCGCTCTCGTATTTCGGGACGAACGCGCAGGCATTACCTCGCAACCACTGCCAGCCTCTCCATAGTTCGGCGTCGATTGCTCGTGTCGCGAGCCCTGGTACGGCGTCGTTTCAGTGCCCCGGAACATTTTTCGACTGCCTTTTGATCAACGAGCTCTTTGTTCCTTCAATTTGCCCAGCTGCCCGGGACGTCTCCTGTCAGTTCCTGCGATGGTTTCATGTCACGTCTTCTAGAAGGCTTGCTGGAGCCTTCACGTTCGTCTAAGGGGGTTGTCAAAACGTACCACGAAGCCATATCTATGCAGATAGCGGACCCACATTCGTCCCTCGGTACCTTTCCAAGACACCAAGCAATGGCGTTTGGACGTGCAATCTGGGGGGGCATTGCAGTCGACTTGCCAGACGAGCTCGTGTGCCGCAATGTGATGAGACATGCAGCCAAATGCGGCGGTGTCATGATGGCAGGGTACTGGACGCCTTCCACCTTGGTATTACATACCTTCGAGAATATAGGTGTTCATAAAGTATCAACAACCCAGCCGCACATTGTGCACGCCGGTGCGATTCGTCGCTCCTACTGCTTGGTCGACGCAGCGCGCAACCGCACGAGCAACATGCGTACCTGCATACACGCGAGGCCCGCGAACATCGACGAGGAAGAGACGTATCGGAGGCAGAGCAAACAGCTAACCAGTCTCATCCGGTAGCTCATCGGTTTGCAGGACGAATGGGTATCCATGAGGAGTCGCCAGCCTCAATCTAAGAGGGGCCGTCCTGTATGCACTACGCCATCGGTCAGCCAGTCAACATCTACGACGACCAAGAGCAGAATACAGGCGTTCCTTGGCAAACAAATCACAACTGACCTACCCGTCCCTGCAATACGGCCAAATGCAAGTCGAACCGGTCTCACGTCGTTCGGCCGACTCAGGCATCTGAAGGACCGCGCATGTCTTCTGCTCACTGCAAGTGACGCGGACCCCGAGGTCGTCCTAGCGAGACATTCGTGGGAGGCCTGCACCATGTATCTCGATCGACGACCGAGAACCGGGATCGGCATTCCACGGGCCAACTGTCCGCAGAGAAGCTTGATCAAGTTGCGTCCAGCTGGGTCAAGCTCGCTCTATGTTCGCCCTGCAGCGTGCCCGCCCCCAGTGGTACTCGCTCAAGCTTCAGTAGCAGTGATACTTTCTTGCCCGAGCTCTGCGTTTGAGAGCAAATTGTCCCAGGAAGACCTCCAATGATCATGGCATGTCCAACGTGTTGCAGAGAGCCACTGCCGCACCGAGGCAGTCTTTGTTGTCTCTCACAGGGTGATCCAAGTCAGCTCCTACGCCCCAGGTTGCCTCGAGTGTATCACGATATCCGGGTTTACGGTCTGGATGCCACGCGTACTGTCGTCTCACCTGCCTACCTGAGGCATCGTGCAATCATGTGGCCGATCTGGATATGGCCCGGAAAGAAGCACTTGACCGCGTGCTTGTGGTCCTGACCGTCCCTCTTCATCCTGCCATTTTGACCTACTCCTGTCGGCTATGCTGACACGTAACGGGGTTCGCCCCCACTTCCAACTGACCTTTGTTGTCAATGGAGGGTGGAATATGTTCACAAGCATGCGCAAATCCGGCCCGTTGGTATGAATCACGAACGCTCATGCAAGCTGTTTGATTAAAAGGTGCTGCATCTGGCATCGGATGACTCGTTCGATGAAATGGTGAAAAAGGGGTAAAGCCATGATAGTTATTTGTCGCGGGTCGGTCGTTCATTAACCATAGCTATCATTCGCACTGGATCTCGGGGACGCTCGAGTTCGAGTGAGGCTTTGGATGAGTCTTGACGAGGCCGTGGGGTTGGTGGGCATTACTGGATCGGCGGTTGGGGACGGGAGGCTTTTTTCAGACATGGTGTAATGATTTAATCATCACAGAGCGGCCGATTCTGAGTCCCACTGTTTGGCCATGACGGCCATCCGTGAGTAAGCGGGGCAGATATCAACCCCACTTCAATGTCTGCCGCGGACGGAGATGCTGACCGACCCGCCAAGAGCCACACGATCCCTGCCATAAACCTCGGAACGCTGCGTAAATCCTCAGTCATCAACGTCCGCACGCCGCCGCTGCTCTAGTAGTATATATTTCCCATGTCCGCCTTTGCAGATGACGGCCGAGGACACTCTACCTCCCCACGACAATGGCCCTAATGGTGCTGAACCGGCCGGGCCCGACAACGGCGACGGCGACGGCCGCGGCGCGTTATCTGCGTGGCGATGGCCTTGCTAGACCGACGATGCGGCTGCTGCCGACGAAAAAGAGTACGAGGAGCACAGTGAGGGGTGTCGCGACTGCGGCTGCTGTGCAAGAGACAAGGCCACGTCCCGAGTTTGTGAACGTTCAGGCGCGCAAAGAAGCCATCAAGAGCGCGAAGCCCTTCTCCGAGTTCCTGACAGACTCGTTCCGGCGACAGCATGACTATCTACGCATCAGCATCACGGAGCGCTGCAACCTGCGCTGTCTGTACTGTATGCCCGAAGGTACGCGCGCCGTCCCATGTCATATCATCCCATCATATCAGACACGCCCACTAACGCGCACCAGAGGGCATCCCACTATCGCCCCCCGCCACGATGCTCACCACGCCCGAGATCTTCTACCTTTCTTCGCTGTTCGTTTCGCAGGGCGTCACCAAGATCCGGCTGACGGGCGGCGAGCCCACGGTGCGCCGCGACATTGTACCCCTCATGCAGCAGATCGGCTCCCTCCGCGCCGCCGGCCTACGCGAGCTCGCCCTCACCACCAACGGCATCTCGCTACACCGCAAGCTAGACGCCATGGTAGAAGCCGGGCTCACGGGCGTCAACCTCAGCTTAGACACACTGGACCCGTTTCAGTTCCAAATCATGACGCGGCGCAAGGGCTTCGATGCCGTCATGAAGTCCATCGACCGCATTCTCGAGATGAATCGCCTCGGCGCCAACGTCAAACTCAAGGTTAACTGCGTCGTCATGCGCGGCCTGAATGAGCGCGACATGATTCCCTTTGTCGAGCTCGGCCGCGAGAAGGACATCGAGGTGCGCTTCATCGAGTACATGCCCTTTGGCGGGAACAAGTGGAGCCAGGGCAAGATGATTAGCTTCCAGGAGATGTTGGACACCATCCGCGTCAAGTACCCGGGCTTGACGAGACTGCCGGGCCACAAGAACGACACGAGCAAGACGTTCCAGGTACCTGGTTTCGTTGGCAAGGTCGGCTTCATCTCAAGCATGACTAACGACTTTTGCGGCACCTGCAACCGGCTCCGCATCACGAGCGATGGCAACATGAAGGTGTGCCTGCACGGCAACGACGAGGTCTCGCTCCGAGATCTCCTGCGACGGGACAACAATGGCGAGCCCATCGACGAGGAGGCTTTTGAGCGTATCAAGCAGACTGAGATGGCTCGGCGGGATGGCTTACTGGGCGACGAGACCGTCCTCGGCTGGGGTCCACGCGAGCGCGAGCTGCTGCACGTCATTGGAGCAGCCGTCAAGCGCAAGGCCGAGAAGCACGCCGACATGGGTGATCTCGAGAAAATGCAGAACAGGCCTATGATTCTCATTGGTGGGTGATGTCTGGATTTCGTTTCGTCGCAATTCTTTCTGGTACATGATTCAATGCCTTCACGATGTTATGGCCATCACTGTTGCATTATCGGCGTTTTGCTTGCATTTTGACACGACACTGTCGCTTTGGACATAGACGCTCGACTATATATGTCAATCCTATACCCCGTCGCTCTACTACTCCTCGCGATCTTCGTGATGCCCGATGCTAACTTTTGTAGACAAGCCACGCGCCCATCCCCCAAGGCCTAGACCATCCCGCCCAGCGAAATTCAGCCACCAACGTATCCCCGCTGTGAACCACAGCGCTTCTCCCGTCCGCCCGTGGTCCAGCATTCCACCGCCTTACTTACCCTTCCTATATCCATCATTGCCAACACCACGCTTACAGGCCCGTGCTTTCACCCATTCATCACGTCAAAAAGCGGTCCCGCGAGACGGCGCTTTAGGTCCATCGGCGAAGAATATTGAAGGCAGAGATGCAAAGTGGAAACCCTTGAACAGCAATCGGACGCGCGAGTACGAACAGGTGTTGACCGTGCTCGAACAGCAAAGCAGGCTTGCAGACCGTCCGCACAAAGCAGCTATAGAGAACATACATGCACCCAAGTCTACAGAGTACTGGCAGGCACTGCGCGATGCCGGCAAAAAAAGAGACAAAGGGCGAACGTACGCGTGGGCGGGTGCAAAGAGGAGTCTCAGAAGAACACAGAAGTCCTTGGCGTGGGAGGATACACATAAACAGGTCTACGAGGATGCTGGGCTACTTAGACAGGAATCACCCGATGAAGGCAAACGATCAGCTCAACAAGGAGCGCCCACGGACGTACTTTCTTGCCGAGCACAAGAAACTCAGTGGCTTTCTCCCATTCGCGCAATCGAGAAGAAGATCGCCGAACTCCAAGAGCGCATTAGTCTTGAGAGGACGTTCCCGCACGCTGAAAAATCGCCTAGATACACGGAGCTTAAAGACACGGGCGTTAGAAACAGTATGGGACCTTTAACGAAGCGGGCGCTGTGGAGACAGGGAAACACTGATGCAGCAAGGGTGAAGATCGTGGAGGCGGAGCTGGTCGAGTTAGAGACGACCCTGGTGGCATTTCAGAAGGGGCTGTACGAGTACAAGGCCGGGAGTGAACCGAAGGTTGTGAAGTCGAATGTCGATATGGGGACGAAGGGTTTATTGAGGGACAAGGGGGAGCCATATGGGAAATCGGCTGGAGATAGGCTCGGGAAGCGGTCACCTAATGATGACATCGATACGAGGCAGAGATGGACTAAAGATACAAACGAGAGGAGCATCACCAAGGAGAAGGGCGACATTTTCGGCGGGGATCCGGGTTATGAATTTTATGACCAACGGGGACCAAGGACCGAGGAAGAATTGAGCTGGGAGGGAACAACGAGAAAGACGCCGGAGTATATGTTACCAGAAGAAAGGCCGGTCGGAGGAAAGGCCAAGCTCATGGGCACCAGGCAGCCAAGGTTTGCTGCGATCTCCCAACGGAATTATTCGACAAGAGTGCAACCGCCACCACGCCTAGGCCAGGAAGACGTAGAAGTCGATACTACGGTCTCTTCCAACGAGTCGAGAGCTACCGCGTCCACGCCAACTTCACCTTCGCTACCACATCTCACATCATCCGGCACCGTACACATGGTCTCGGTCGCCACGAAATCACACACCCTTCGCAGCGCCATCGCCGTTGGCACGGTGTACTTCTCGAACCCAACACCGCTCAGCCTCATCCGCAGCAACAGCCTCAAGAAAGGCGACGTACTCTCCGTTTCCCGCATAGCGGGCATCATGGCAGCCAAGAAGTGCCCGGATATTGTTCCACTCTGCCATCCGATAATGCTTACGCACGTAAGCGTTGAAGTTCACGCTTTCGACAGTACAGACGATGGTTTCGGGGGCGTGGCGGTCGAGGCAAAGGTTCAGTGCGAAGGCCAGACCGGCGTAGAGATGGAAGCGCTGACCGCAATTACGGGTAGTGCTTTGAGCGTGGTGGATATGTGTAAGGCTGTTGATAAGGGTATGAGGATTGATGGGGTAAGAGTTGTGTTGAAAGAGGGGGGTAGAAGTGGGGTCTGGAGAGAAGAGGGGTGGAGAAGTGCTGGTGACAAGACGTAACAAAACTTGTACTATATATGTTGGTCGGGGGTGTATGACATTGGCATATAAGAGGTTTTAGAACCGGAGGTGTTACATGTTGTAGCATTGGTGGCGTTCAAAAGGGTATGGGAATACCAACGGTTCGAAACCATCGATCCTTCTACCATCTCATGACTGTAGACACCTCTGACTGGCAGGTGCTTGCCGAAATACATGGAGATAGTCATGGCTGCAGCAGCTCTTACCGCGATCAAGAATGGCGGTCACGACTGCTGCCGCCAGAACTAACCTCTTCACTGCCGCAGGTCCTTCTTCTATACACCCACCCATCCACTCCAATCTACATCAATACCGCGGCGCCACTCATGTCGGCAACTCTCACCTCCGCCGTGTCTCCTGGCACCAACGACACCACCGATCTTGAGGCCGCCAAGATCCCCCCCTCGCCCACAGACAAACCGTCCCATTACCAGCGTCTCAAGCCCGGCTTCACCGACAAACCTCCCTTCCGCGAAGTCGTCAAGCGCAGCTGGCTCGATATCCTGACACAGCTCCTATGCATAGCCGGTGCATACCTCATTTACCTATTCGCCACGCCGTTGCTGCCTCGCCACCTTCCGCTATATACGGGGTTGTACACGAGCTCATGGGGCCTGAAACACGGAAAACCGTTCATGCCTGAGTATATTGATACGAATGTGAGCGCGGTGGTGAGCTTTGTTGGGCCGTTCCTGGTGATTGGGGCGTTGGGCTTGTGGAAGGTTAGGATGTTTTGGGATACGCATACCGCGGTGAGTTCTACTTCCTCTTTTAGCGATGGTGGATGGCTAACGTTGGACTTGGAATAGCTCATGGGTCTAGGCTACGCCCTCGCAACGGCGACCCTCTTCCAAGCCTTCATCAAATGGATCATCGGCGGTCTCCGCCCCCACTTCCTCGATGTCTGCAAGCCACCCATCCTACCACACTTCCCCGGCGCCGGACACCAACGCATGTAGTACAAGCCCTCCGATGTATGCCGCGGCGACGACGACAAGCTCCGCGAAGCGCAAATGTCGTTTCCCTCGGGCCACTCCTGCGCCGCCTTTGCCGGCTTCGGCTTTCTCGCCCTCTATTTGAACGCGAAGTTTGGTATATTTGCGCATAGAGCAAGGGAAGGGCAAGGAGGTCCAATAAGGAGGACGCATCATTGGAAGATGCTGCTGTTTGTGGCGCCGTTGTTGTTTGCGGTGATTGTGGCGGCGAGTAAGGTTAGGGATGGGTGGCACCATCCTGTTGATGTTGTTGCGGGGGCGGTGATTGGGAGTGCGTTTGCGCTTATGGCGTATGAGATGGTATACCATGGGGTGTGGAATCAAGAGAAGAATCATGTGGCTATGGAGTAGGCTGGAGCTTGTGGGGCGGACTTGAATGTGGAGGCTGGTGGATGGGCTGTGTCTGGATTTGATGGCTCGGTTGGGAAATGAGTTTATTGTTTTTCTATTATTTTGTTGAGCCGGACGTGGAGATAGTGGTGGAGCTTTGTGTCGTGTTAGCTGATCGAAATTGAGTCTGAGTCTTTTTCTTTCATGTCTCATTGGCTCTTAGCAAGCTGACTTGAGCCATTTTCGACAAAGACGACTCTAAGTTGGCGATATCCCAGGTCGACACAACGCGCTTGTAAACTTGACTTTCCAGCACATAACCCTCATCCCGGATTTGATTTACTCAATTCTCAAGACCTCGTTCTTAATAGCCAGGCCTCCCAGCGGCTAATAACACACACCGGAAAGAGTTACACATCGATGAGCCTGCTCACAATGCCAATACTCACTATTCTTGGAAACAAATTTGAATGAACTTATTTGACCAACATAATTACATCATTGCTTGGATTATAAATGCTGATATGGCAAGCCACTGCTGATGCAGTCTTGTGCGCGACATAATGACTCTATCTCTATTTACGCTGGACAAAATCCTCCAGGTTCCTTCGGACACGCCTTCAGAATACTGACTTCCATATTGCCATTTCTGTAAGCAGAACTACGTCCCTTGATCTTCCCATCGCCTCTCGCGCACTGATCCAAAATACGTCCAGCCCCACGTGCCACATCCTGACTACATTGCCATCAGATTACCCACACTCACACGGTATTAGAACGCGGTCGGACTCACCAAGACGACTGAGTGATGCCCCCGTTATTGCCTGGATTCAAGCGCCTGTAGTCAACAATCTCTGTGGAAACTTGTCTGCAGAATGTCGTGCCGTAGCCAGCTTTGCAGGCAGTATTACCCTTGGCGGAAAGTTCATTGATGCATTTGACAGCGTCGCTGATCTTCACAGAAACGATCCGGTCAGCTCAGATTGGATATGTAGGGTGGGCATGGTAGCCCAGTGTGTACTTACGAGCCTGAAGTATTGCGGTTCAAAGTCGTCCATGGAACCAAGGGACGCTGTAGGGGGTGATGAGTGACCGCTGGTTGGTGGGTGCGGCGTAAGTGAAGATTGAGAGTCCGGAGAAACGTAGGAAAAGCTTCATGGCCAATGCTGTCAAAGTGTTGAGATGAGGGAAGATATGGGTAATATTGAGGAGAGTTGGAACAGCCTGATCGTGTATTCACTGCGTACAGTGAACTTCTCTAGTACTTGAATCTCTGTGTTTGAATTGTCAGAGCGAGTAATTGCGGATGTCCATTGATATTTTTGCACCAGGCCAGCCATTTGTCGCTTAAGATTTACATCCTCGCAGCACTGTTCCGAGGGCGAAAATCGCAGCTTTTTCGCTCTCTATTGCCCCGAAGAAGAATGCGTTAATCGCGTTACGCGCCAAGGGTACAATTACAGTCGTGACAAGCACTATAGCCAGAAGCTACCTAAATATAGCAGAGCGTACTCCGCTGGATTCTGTTCACTCTCGTATATCCACACCATGCTCTCCCAGAAATGCGAGCATAGATGTCAAGCCTTCTTCCCTTGCCTTCTTCACTGCTTTTGCACCGTTCTCACCATCCAAGCTAGCGCCATGCTTGATCAGCTCGCGGAATACGTCCTTGCGCTCCATGCTAATCGCTCTAACAATCGGTAGTGGATCCCCTTTGTTGGGGTCGGCGCCAGCTTCAATCAGTATTTTTACAACGTCCAAATGGCCTCCCTTCACAGCTGCTGTGAGGTCATTATCTTGCAATTTTATGCCGTGCTCGAGCAAAACTATGACGACTCCCTCGAAGCCAAGCTCACAAGCGCGCATCAGTGGGAAATCTGTACGGTGAAGCACTTAACACCAAACCAAAAGAGAATACGTAAGAGGGTTGTAGCTTACCGTCTGGTACATTGACAGGTGCTCCCATCTTGATAACATGCCGTATTGTGTCTTTCCATCCATGCTCCACTGCAATATTTAGCAACCATCTCCAAGTGCTCTGTTTGATTTCGTGTTGGGGGTACAAGCGCATAAGCATCTCGAAGGTTGCCACGTTGGGAGTTATGTATATGTCATTCGGGGGGGTCCAGAACCGCCGCAGGTGCGGTGGTGACGTTACAGGTTTGGTCGGCGCGAACTTTTCCACCATGCGCGTTGTAGCATAGCAGGAAACGTGGGGTAGAAGGAAGTTCTTATCCGTTTCGAACTTGTCGAATAAGAGGTCAAGGGCTGCGTCGTTTTCCGCCACTGCTGCACACAGATGAGGGTGACTGAAAAGTCCCCCGATCATTCTCAGATTGAGTGGCTGGTCCACGAGTTCTTCCATTATGCGGCACTTGTTCGTGTAAGCCGCAGCAGCAAGGAGATTGTAATCGTAATACCAATCTGGTAGCGAACCAAAAAAGGGCCAATCTGCGACACAAAGGATAGACATGGAGTGGCGGTTGGACTCTGCGGCTCGATGGCACAGTAACTTTACGTAGTGAGCATAGTTGTTCTGGTTTTTATCATCCTCGAGTGCGAGTCGGGCTGAGATACTACGAATCTGGTACCATTGTCGAGCCACTGGTAGGCTAGTATGAAGGAGGCGATGCGTCATGTAGTCTGCCCCAACAATTCCCATGCGACATATCCACTGCTGGCAATCATCTAGCATCCTGAGTTCACGGAGCATCCGGATAACTTCGTCGGAGAAGAAACCTACAGATGTTATTAACTAGATGCTGAGAGGTACCATCTTCATGGTATGCTAGACGCTGTCCACTCACGATTCACCAGTCGAAGCCGAAGAGCTCTCTTCACTCCACGAACAAGCATCATTTCGGCTAGCATCGCTCGGAATAGCTCTAAAGGAAGCATCGTTATATCTAGGGCGGTGGTATCCATGATTTTGGATTGTTTTGCTTGAAATTGGTGGTATCGAAAAAGGCAACAATGGTTTCAACCGGGCAAGCAGAGACTGGGAGAGCGGAAGTATTTGAAGGGCAAAGTCGCTGGCGCCTTCAGCACGCGGCACAGTCCCGACCTGGGGTGGCTTAGCGAACTTAGCCTAGCAGACCCCTGCACTGCATACCCGAGCATTCGGCACAACATGAGGTCAGGAACAGTGTGACGACCGTTGGAAACTCCATATTCAAATTGAAAGAAAAGGATCGGGCTTACTGCGAACCAAACTACCTGGTACCCATAGAACAACAAATACAAAGAAATCTATATTCCGTAACTCCGCAACTTCAAAAGTGCCCAGCACTGATTTGTCCATCCACCCTCCCTAGACAGTCGAAGTGCACTCTAGACTTAGACTTCTTTCGTCTTGCTGACCATATGCCAAGTTGATCCATCCTTAAACACGCGGTGCTCAGTGATAACCTTATTACCAAATGTGTCCTTTTCGGTATCAAGCATCCTCTTGATGATTTGACCTTGCACCGTCGCCTCGATCTTGTCAAATTCGGGCGTTCCCGCCGCGAAAGTCTTATCCACTGTACCCTCATTGACATCCTTGAAAAGATCTTTCTCGAAAACCTTCTTAGAATCAGGCGTGGCGATATTGTTCATAGCGAAATTGTCAATCTTCTGCGGTTCAACCCCTGCCTGCGCAGCAGACACTCTCCAGTTGTCAGCAAGCTCTTCCGAAGTGAATACCTTCTTCGCCCCATCCCTTGGGACGGCGGGTCTGGTGAAATCAACTTCGAATGCCTCCATGGTACATTTTTCGCAGCCGTTGTACAAATCCCTCTCTTTGAACATTTGCTCCACCGTCATAGTTGGGTGCTTTCCGTGGTTATTCTGCGTCTGAATGAATGGTTGGTCATGTCCGCCGGCTTTACCAAATTGAATTCTCTCGTTCTGGAGGAAATAATCGAACTGCCAATCTTCAAACTTCGAATTTGGGTTGTTCGCTGGGTCGTAAGTTTTCTTGTAATAAGGAACCACCGTCTCTTCGAACTTTTTCCTTGCGTCAGGCCCGTTGTCTATGGTCGACTGGAACCAGTTGGACTCTGGGCTTTCAATTCCAGCTGTTTTGAGGTACTGGGCATCGGGGGCTTTCGCTGGAGTAACCTCTCGCTTGTAATTAGCGTCGATACCAAGTTCCACCTTAGCACCTTCTAGACAAGGGCCCCGCTTCCGGCCACAAGTAGGACCAGGTCGAACCTGTGCTGGGGGCTTCGCAGGCGTTTCTGGCTTGAGAGTGCCTGGACCATCAGGCTCGTTGGGGTTTCTCAGAGGCCCATCTGGAGAAGTCGGCGGCCTTACGGGCTCGGTTCCTGGTCGCACCGGCGCAGGAGGCTCAACGGGACGCACGGGTGCAGGTCGAACTGGCGTCACAGGACGAACGGGCTTTACAATAATCCGAGGGGAAATGGGGAATAATCCGCGAGCAACGAAGTTGCCATGGTCCACCTCTTTGGATCGATCAAGTTCTTGGGCCGGTGCCGCAACCACGGCACCGAGCAAGAGGAGATTGGCGAGGGAAATCCGCATGATCGGCTAGATAAACAAGAGGTAAAGAGGGTATGAAAAGACTTAGGAGGAATGCAGATGGTTGTGTAGAAGGAATGTATGAGCTGATGGTGTTGGAGTGGGAGTCTTTCAGCGATTGACAACTACCAGATCTTTGGTATTTGTCGTATATATATATACTCAGTCCTCTTCCCATAGGTATACTAGTCCCGCAACTGTGCCGCTTTGTGAGTCCATCGGATGTCCGCTACCTCTGGAACCATAGGTAGCACTTTTCCGTTTGCGCATGGAATACCCACGACTGGGCAAGTACAGAGTCCTACAATCCAACTAGAACAATCGGAACTCACAACAATTGCTTTCATCACTGTTAAGAGCAAAGTGTAAGTTCGAGAAGAATGGCTACAGCACCTCGCGATGCATCCTCATGTTGGAGTACGGAACTCGTCCCAGACCCACACTCAAAGCTCAGATGAGACTGTTTCAATGTCCATCCAGTAAACTCAGACTGTGGACGTAGAGAGAAACTCCGATGTGACGGGTGGCACAGTTGTTGATCGGGTTCGCAAGCATAGTCCGCTGTGCAGCTCCAATTGATTGGGTATGGAGGGATTTCGTACGGCGCTGAGCGGACTGATGTTGCCTTGCTACGCCTCACGGTCCTAAGTCAGTGGGCAGCACATGTACTTGCATGCGTCTACCTACGCCGCAATACCCTTGTAGCCGGCAGAAGTGTCTGCCTGGGCACGAAGTCGTGGTTTGCAGCCATTTACTATGCATGACAAGCTCCAAAGTACTCACTTTTCATGGGCCATACCGTCCTTATAATAGATTTCTGGCTATGTAGCAATTGGAAAGAGGTTAAATTCAGCCGAACGTTGCTGTCGCAAAGAGGGCCGAAAAGACCCGAGTCGCCCGAGATTTCGCGCCCATCGGTTCGGCAACTTTGATTCTCGGAAGCGAAGAAAGCGCCCATCCGATCCCGGGCCTTAGCAGTATGAATTTCCGAAGATTGCGGCAAAGTACGCTGAGCATCGCCGCTCACAGCAGTCGCACTCCTGGGTCGATTTCCCTGCTCAACGTACACTGACACCAAATACCCATGAAGACTTCATACAAGCAGAGCTCGGACTTGATTATTGGAAGATGCAGGAAATACTGCAGTGCTCTTACAAAAGTGGCTCAACTTGAGCACTAGCAGCCAGAACGATAAAATAAAACAGTAATCGATTCTAAAGGTGGATGGATATTTTTGGAGCTAAGCTTTGCGTTCGTAGATCCACTCGCCCGAGATGCCTGGTTTCGCCTATACAGAATGTAACATGAAGCCCGAGCCGCCAACAGGTCAGCCAGCCAGTCTAGCAACGCACAACTAGCATGCATTGTACCGCTATTGAGAGTTCAGACGTGTATAAGGCTTTCCACTGTTCAATTATCGCATGTGTGATGTACGTATAGCACCTTTGTGTACGAGCTCTACGTTATTTCGTGCAGATACCCCCTGCAAATTCGAATACGAAAAGGCACATGGAAAATCCAACACGAAATAAGACCTTCTATAATAGACAGCAGTGCAGTTGTTAACGAGCAAAAGAGTATACTATTAAGAACTATCGTGAAGATCGATCTTAAAGCTGGCTTGGAAACTGCTGGAAACATTATCATTGTGTTAGCTAACATGTTATGTCGGCTAGTAGTCTGAACCTTACGGCGGTCCACTGCGCAGCTAATTCCAATGCAAAAAGAGTAAAAAACGTTGCCCATTTTAAGGGGACAACGACACGATTAGAGCCAAGTATATATATAAAAGATGAATCTGTCCAAGCCGCAAGCGAAAGCCCGCGCCCAGGGAGTAGAGAACATAGGAAAGAAAATAGACAGGCTAAAAAACGGACCAACTGAGAGCAACAACAGCCCAAACAGCCAGCAAGAAACGAAGGGTATCGCCTGCCACCATCGTCATCGAGCCACTTCTTGCCCGAATCCCCGCAAATCCAAAACACCAGTACAACGTCAACGTCCTGGCCATCACTGATCTACACGGTAGAAGGTGCTCAAGCCCTCGGGTACATGTCAAAGCCATTCGTCATTCGTCGGCTCATCCGCCGACTTTCCCTCTTCTGCTCGTTCTCCATGCTACGCATAACGTGCATAGTGCTCATGCGCTTGACCTGACGCTGCTGCTTCTGGTTTATATCGTGATGGATGGGCATCATGTCGGCGATGCTGATATCGAATCCAGGGGCAAAGATCGATACGGGGCGCGGGTTTCCAGCGCTCTGGCTAGCCATGACATCGCGCGTGGCGGACCCAAACTGCGACATGCGCTTGCTAACGCGGTTGGTCGGGGAAGTCGGTGATCCGAGCGAGTTGGAGTCGAAGCGGGGTGGGAGCTCGGTGGGGAAAGATGTTGGCGGAGGGGTGTGCGGAGACATGTCGCAAAACTGCACTGTTAGGCGGCGCGGGCCGGCGTCGTCACTGTTGCGGCGGGCGTGCATGGATTGCATGGCGGGTTCGGGTTCGGTAGGGAGGTCGACGGCAGAGATGGAGCGTGGGAGATACGGGATTGGACTGTGGTGTCGGACACTGTCTGGAAGCGGAGCGCTGATGTTGAGCTCTTCCTTTGAGAGGCCGCGCTTGTTGCCGCGCGAGGGGCCGAAGACGGCGAGGACGTAGGTCCGGAACCAGCCGCGTGCCATTTTTGAGGTTTTTTGAGAAAGGACTGGATGGGAGGAATGTAAGATTGTTTCCGGTATGGAAGATGTGTAAAGCTGGAGATGTATTAGTAGTGGTAGAGATGGCCGTGCTGAGAACTACCTACCCGAAGTGTTAATGATCGTCGGGGCACCTCCGTTTTACGCAAGGTGATACTTGTTGTAAAAGGGCGACATGCAGTATCTATACCTCGCGTTACCACTGCAGCCGACCCCAATCGCCAAGTACCTCTCCGCGAGCTTGGTCGAGTAGCCAAGCAACCCGCAAAGTCCGACTACAAAACTCCGTCAGGCAGTGTGTAGGACAGAGTACGCTTGCATGGCGGCGAGTGCTAACCGAGCTCTATTGGCCAATCAGCACGCGCGATCGCCAGGGCATGAGGTGAGATGTCCAGCCCTGCCGGACTTCGGGTGCAGTGCGGCCCCCTGTTGCATGTCGATGGAGGACAGAGACCCGTCGGTTTGTGGAACCCGAAACGTCGCCCTTTCTACATTCGTGCACAACGGTAAACTAATGTGATCCAAGGGTGGAGCCCAAATGCAAAGTGCCGTCGCGAGAACCGCAAAGCGGAAATTCGCTTTCATTCGCGCGCGATCGCCCGACTGCTTCCAGCGCCCTCGCTTAACCGTTTGGTACGTCTGGCACCCAAAATGAGACATTGTGGAGGTGGCGATAGGCGAGACCGTGGCCTTTCCGGTACGCCACCGGTAGTAGTAGCAGTCGAGAAGAGCCAATGTCTTGAAATCGGAAATCCGAGCATTATGTGGGGTGGCGACCCAGGTGTTCCTGCTAACCAAGAATGCGGAGTGCAGCATTGCCGGTACGTCTGGAATAAGTGTTAATATGAAGAGACGATCATGGCAGAAGCATGAGATAGAAGACTAGGACGTGAAGAATAGCGCATCGAGATGAAGTATTCGCGTAATGTACGGTCTTTGTTATCGAACACACAAACTATCAGTCCCACGCACCAACTTCCTTTCCTGACCTCCCCAACAACCTCGTCGAAAAAAGGCCCAAAATATTGCGGCAATGCCAAAGCCGTGTTGTTGATATTCCGACCATGAAGCCAGCCACAGTGCGATTTTCAGGATCCTTCGACGGACACCGATACAAGCGAGCTGCGAGCTTGCACCACCCCTGTCGATATGATATGCATCTGTACGTCATTGTCGTCGCGCGCATCGAACTCAGAGCAAAGAGACACTCGAATTCGAAACTGCGTGGCAAATTTTGCTTGACCCTTTCGAACCTCGACACTCCTCCCACTGAATGTGAGTAGCTACGTAGACAAGAGGCTTTCGCGACTATTCATGCACTCCCTGAGCCTCAAACAAATTCCAAAAATAAGCTTCCTATATGCTGGCACTCCATCATAGGTTAGCACCAGATCACCACCTACCCTCCGCCAACCCCTCTTGGGCCTCTTGTTCCCCTTCCGTCTCCGTCTGCATGTCCGCATTGCGCTTGCGCGCTAGCGGGCCAACGACTCTAGTCCGCGGCGATGCAAGGCGAGCATCGCTCTAGACTGGCGGTACAGTCCGCATCTTCTTCTGGATGGGCAGGTCACCAATTGGCAGGTTATCGATGGGTGGGTAACCCGCGCTGAATCCGCGCTTGATGCCGCGTGTCGGCGGTGAGGGCAGCTCGTCGTTCTGGACCGGCGGCACAGTCCGGACCTTCTTCTGCGGGGCGAGATGACTCGAGGTGGATTGACGCTTGATGCCGCGTGCCTGCGGCGAGGGAGGCTCGTCGTCAGTAGTGGGCTTGTACTTCGGCTTCTTGGTGAACGGCTGGACGAGCTGCGTATACGACTTCCGCTTGGTCGCGGTTGGAGGGTTCTGCGCCGCGAGTTCCTTTTCTGCTTTCCGCTCATAGTATTGCTTCACTTGCCGCTCCAGCGAAGGACTGGACGCAGTCTTCGGCAAATTCGCGACCTGACAGTTTCGTCCGTGCTTGCTCTCTCGCACAAAACTGATCACGGTCTCAGTGATATTGGCTTTCATCTTGATGCGTTTGCTGACGAATTCCACTAGAAAGCCGACAAGATATATCTCATGGCCGGAACTCTTTGCCTGATCCACTCTCGCTTTCTCTTTCTCGGACAGCTGGTTCTTGATGACATCTTCGACTGCCTGGTGGCATGTCGGGCAGCTGAAAGGAGCAACGTCAAAGTCTGGGTTGTGGCAATTCAATCCGCAGGGCATTTTCTCGTCGGTGGTGACCCAGTGGCCGCAGGACAGGTGGTGCAGCAGACTGCTCGCGTTGCCGTACCTGCACGGCATATCGATCTCCGGAGAGTAAAATCTCATCCGATTCCATGTACCCAGATACCCCTCCGGCAAGTCGCCGTCATCTTCTTCGTACGTTATCTCTGCCGCGTAGTCGCGCTTCGCGTGGTTGACGACATGGCGCTCTCTCTGACATTTGGGTCGCAGCTTAGGGCGTGCATCTGTGGATGTCGATGATGCAGGTAAACCTTGGTCACCTTCGCCCGTTACGACCGTAGGATGAGGAAGTGAGGGAGCAGTGTGATTCTCGCGTTTGCCTGGAAGCGTTGTCGCTGGTGGAGTAGACTCTCGAGTCGATTCGCCATCAGTCATATCAATGTCCACTGTTCCGGTAGGTGAAGTAGAAGATGTGACCGACGGACTGACGCTAACGAAGCTGGATACGGTAAACTTGGGAATAGGCTCGTAGTACATGTTGTTCTTAATGCCGTGGACGTAGGCTGGGAAGGCCGCATTGGAGAACGGGGCATTAGGCGGTTTGTAGCTGTAAGCATTCGCCGGGCGAGGTCTATGGGTCGGTCCAGATGATGCTTTGGCAAATGGATTCGCATCTGACGGCAGACTCAGGCCAGAGAGGGAGTTGACCGCGCTCCTGGCTGGTATTTTGCCCGAAGATGTGTTAGGCTCCAACTTCGCGGCTTGTGGGATGTACGAATACACGTTCGCGGGGACTGGGAGTGCTCTACTTCCTAGCTGAACGGGCAGATTGAGGAAAGGATTGGCGTTAGAGCTGTCATCGGTCGTTGGGTTTGATGCTGTGGGCTTCGCGTCGGCGCTGTTGAACAGGCTCTTGAGTAGGTTGAGCGGATTCAGACGCATTGTGAATTGCAGATGGTCTTCGTTGTAGATGCGCTCTTGATTAAAAAAGTAGTGTTGTTGGGAGTTGCGGAAGTGCAGTAGGGTGTGCGGATGCGAGTGCGGTGGAAAGGTCGAGAGAAGATAAAAGCTGCTTTGCGAAGCGCGCAGTATGTGGCCTGGCTCGGCAAGACAAGATCTGGTGAAAGTGAAGGCATTGGTGTTGTTACTACGCGACTCGCCGACTGGCGCAACGCGATTCATACACACTCACACATTACCTAACTGAGGCGCGCATGACGGTGAAAGTTCTTGTTGTACATTGGTGCGGTAACACACTATACTGCAATTCTCTTCCTAGCATGAAGGTCTGTGTCATCATACTTCCCGATATCCGCCTCTTCTGAACCAGTCTGTTCGCTCTGGACAGCCTCCAAGACCTCCAAATTCACATCGTGTCTAGGACCAGTGAAGTTTTTCCGGCCATCTACAAACCATTGAATAGTGCTGATAACGATGATGATGGCGAATGCGACGATGCAATAGTCTACTCATGTCAGCACAGAACTTCTTGTTCGGCACACCGACCAACGTACTCATGCTGCTGCCCGTAACTGGAAGCTCTGGCGGGAACAGGAAAAGGACGGTAGTCACAATGACGTATGCAATACCCAAGAGGTTCGCAAACCATGCAAAGGCGTTTGGGAGTACAAAGGGCCGTGGAGGCAACATCTTCCTACCGCGCAAGACATTGATTGCAATGGGTATAGCGTAACTAACACCCAGCGCAACTACCGAAGCGGATAAAATTGCGTTGAATGCGCTGCTGGAACCCAGGAAGATACATCCGAAAATAATTGTCAAGACGGTCGTGAGGATCAAGGCGTTGAGCGGCTGGCCCAGCTTGGTGTGTACTTTAGCGAAGAGCTTGGATGCTGGGAGTCCGCCGTCACGCGCAAACGCGTACGTCATGCGCGACGAAGTCGTCATGATGGAGGTGGTTGCAAAAAGGAGGCAAATTAGCGGAAACATGAGCAGACAGACCGCGCCAGCGCGGCTGTCGGTCGCATTGTAAAGGATCTGAAGAAGGGGGCCGGCGGGTGATGCAATGATAGACTCAACGTCCCCACCAGAGACAAGGAGTAGACACATCAAGAAGATGAATCCAGTGAATGTACCGATAGCGACGCAGTAGATCATGATCTTGGGCCCTTCGACCGCAGCGTTCGGGATTTCTTCTATCATGTGGGCCACTGTCGAAGAAAAAAGAAGTTAGCCAAAGTGGTCCCACATTAGGTGGGAAAGGGGCAAACCTACCCGCATCGAAGCCAGTGAGACCCAGACCTCCTTGAAGCAGGCCGAGCAACCACGCGACACCGTCAGGCCAACCAGTCTCGTTGATGAAATCGGTGAAGACAAAACGAGCCGAAGCGTAGTTTGGTGAAGCGCAAGACAGTACTGTAATGCAGATGATGACGAAACCGGAGATGGACCAGGTAATAGCGGCTTTGTTGACATAGGGCAGGAGGTCGTTCATGAAGGCGTTGATAAGAAATGCTGTAACCGTATATCCAATATAGATGAGGAACTGATGCCAACGCTCTGGCGCGTAGTTCTCATGGAAAAGCGAGATGACGCCAACAATGAGTTGTGAGCCTAGTAGTCCGCCGGATGCGACCAGCGCGATCCATCCAGATACGTTGATCCATCCGGTGATCCAGGAGAGCAGAGGGACGTATTCCTTCCAGGCCACGACGGCCACCCAGTGATACTGGCCACCAGCTGTTGGATACGCCGACAAGAACTCGGCAAGCGACGCTGCTAGGCACAGATTACACACACCGGCGGTAATCAGGCCCCAGATAACGCTGACTGATCCGCCGCTGGGCAGCGCAAGGGAAAGTGAGGCCGAAAGTGCGGTCCAGGAATTCAGTATGGCAAATGCCAGCCCCAGCATCGAAAGTGGCGAAAAGTTCCGTTTGAGCTGGCCTTTGTGGCCAAGTTGGGCCAGCTGGAGTTCATCTGCGCTCTTTCCATTGGGACCCATGATTAGTCGATGCAGAAAAGATTGGGGAGTGGACGGGCATGAATGAGGCGGGACAATGGAAAAGGATAGGTGGGTGTGCGAAGCCGTCGAAAGTTATAATCGGCGACCCGGCGTGTAGAGCGATGCGCAACGATACGCGATGCGGAGAAACGGTGGATGACACTAAAGATCGACATCCAGCGCAGGGGCGGGGCCCACACTCGCTATCCTACTAAGCACCCCAGGCCGAATCAAGCAACTCCAACCAGAGGCTGACGAAACGTGATAACGCAGGACGAGATTGAATGTGCAATGAGTTGATAGAGGACAGTTACGAACGTTGGAAACAGATAGGGTGTGGGGAGTAAAGCAGTATTGACATGACGTACCGAGATGGAAGAGAAGCTCCAACGCGGCCCGCTCACAGGCATATCATCACGGTCGACGTCGCTCCCCTCAGCGACAGGTGCTTATGTTGTAGTGCCCGAGGGTGTGTCATGAGTTGGGAGAGGCGCATATCTGACGGCTGAAGATGGGGGCATGCTGCGCTGCGACGAAAGGCATGTCATGTGCGAACCGCGCTCAATTCACAGAAGCGCTTGGAGATAACTCACAGGGCTCGCAGGACAAGCTCGCGCGATGTCGGATAAGACACTGCAGGACGAGAAGCATTTTGCGGGTTCGGCCCGCGACCTGCCAAGCGCTCGTGCTGCAGCCACAAAGCTTGCGGTTGATGACCCCCTGAGGTAAAAGTGGCCAGGGCATGACTTTTGTACAGATTTTCCAGAGGGTCTTGATATACATTGTCCCAAAGCACATCTACCCGTGTGTACAAATGCCATGCAGCTTGTATCTTCGCGTTACCGTTCGCATATGAAGCTGCATGTGTACTACGTGCGTCACGTGATACATTGAAACCGTCAACGGTCCAGTTCGAAGTTGACATGCGAATCCACCTGGGACTCCGAAAGATACGGACGACAGACCACTTCGATGCAGTGATAGTGAGTAGGCCCGCATGCTCGGACGTCGGCCGCAAGCATTGGTAGCTGCTTGGTAGCTGCTTGGCAGCTTCAGCACGCGCAACCGTCTGCGAGAAGTACTGGCCGCCCGCTGATCCACCATCAGATGCGTCTCCACCGCGGTGCATATCTACACAAGCACATGCCGCCCACGTGCGCAGTCCTCTCTCGGTGCCTGGCGGTGCGGTAGTCTGCCCTTGTCGGCGTCCTCTCCGCAAGCTACCCTCATCCTCCGATGCATACCCCTCCGACCGTAATGACCCACGTCTGGCAGAGGATAAAAGGCGCGCGCAGGGCCGAGTATGAGCGCCTCCCGCTGAGCGAGAAGGACGTCGTCTCGCCTACAAAGCTTCGCAAAGAAGGCCTGTCTCCGCTCAAGTACCTAGGCATCGCTTTTGCTGTCTCGGCGACGCTGCTCAGCACCTATGGCCTCGTCAGGTAGGCCCGCCCGCCTCCTTGCCGCCCTCTTGTGCACTTTGTTGACCCTCCCCAGGGCCCTCGCCCACCCCGCCGCCCACAAGTCGTGCGACACCATCGACGACGGCTACCGCTGCAGCCCCGAGATCACCCACTTCTGGGGCCAGTACTCCCTCTGGTTCTCCGTCCCCTCCGAAATCGACGTCGCGCCCCCGCAAGGCTGCTCCGTGACCTTCGCCTCGGTCCTCTCGCGCCATGGCGGTCGTGACCCTACGGCGAGCAAAGCCATGGCCTATGGTGCCTTGGTTGGCCTGATCCAGAACACGGGCACCGCGTTCCCGGGCGAATTTGCCTTCCTCAAGGACTACCAATACACGCTGGGCGCCGACCAGTTGACCGACGCGGGGAGGCAGGAGATGGTCAACTCGGGCGCGCATTTTCACCGCCGGTACGCGAACCTTTTGAAGAAGAAGACGCCCTTCGTGCGCTCGTCGGGCCAGGATCGCGTCGTCGAATCGGCCAACAAGTGGCTGCTGGGCTACGCTCAAGAGGCGAAGCGGCCGGCGCCGGGCACAATCGATGTGAAGATTCCAGAGGGTGCAGGCATCAACAACACGCTGAGCCACGAGATATGCACCAAGTTCGAAGAGGGACCCTTGAGCGAGGTTGGGGATGACGCCCAGGCGAAATGGGTCGCACACTTTGTGCCGCCCATTCGAGCCCGCGTCAACGGCAAGCTCGGCACGAACCTCAGCTCTGGTGAGATCATCTATCTAATGGACATGTGCCCGTTCGACACCCTCTCCTCGCCCACCGCCAAGGTCTCCGACTTTTGTCATATCTTCACAGAGGACGAGTGGCACCAGTACGACTATTATGAAAGCTTGGGCAAGTACTACGGATATGGCAACGGCAACGCGCTCGGCCCGACTCAAGGCGTCGGCTATGTAAACGAGCTCCTCGCCCGTCTCACAGAGACGCCTGTGCGTGACGAGACAAACACCAATCGCACCCTCGACTCCGATCCCGCAACCTTTCCGCTAGACCGCAAAGTGTATGCCGACTTCAGCCACGACAACGACATGACTGCCATCTTCGCCGCTTTGGGTATCTACAATACCACCAAGCCACTGTCGAACACATCTGTGGAAAGCACCAAGCAGACAAAGGGCTACTCAGCTGCCTGGACTGTGCCGTTCGCTGCGAGGATGTATGTGGAGAAGCTCAGCTGCAAGCAAGAGAAAGAGGAGTTCGTCCGCATCATTGTGAACGACCGGGTTCGCCCTCTAGAGTTCTGTGGTGGTGACAAGTATGGCCGGTGTAAGCTGACCAAGTTTGTAAAGAGCCAGAGCTTTGCTAGGAACGGAGGGCACTGGGATCAATGTTTTACAAACTAACGTCATGCACGCGTACATAGGTTTGCAGTATATGCCAAATACATATTTGTACATTTGCTACCTAGAGCATGATTGCTTGCTACTCGTTCGTCCTTTCCATTCATCAAAATCCAGGCTAACAATGTGCCGAACTGCTTACGTTTCCATTGTCTCCAACACGTCTTTAATTATCATTTTCTATCTTCGTCCAACAAAGGAATGGAACAACTGCATTGATCTGGGGGTAACGCGATAGCATCAAGCAACTGTTCAGACCACCTCGCTCGAAGCAGCAAACCATACCACCACAAACATCGAAACAATAGCCAAATGTCAAAAGAAAGCAGCGAAAGACCGCGACAACGAGCTCGCACCAGCACAGCCCATGCCATACGAATGACGCACGACACTACGACCACAGACTACCCTATGCCGCCGTATCGCACCTACACACAGTCCAAAGGGCATAGGGTCAATATCCGTCTACCAGCGCGCATATGGAACGCATACACGCCATCTGCCCCCGCGAGCCCGAGACCCACACGCTGCACCTATCGCCCCGGCGGCGGATCCTTTCGTTACGGGACACGAAGCATTACATACCTGCAGCCTTGTTTGCGCAATACGTGTCCGAATTGCAGAAAGTGGTATCCCAAGCTCCTCGATGGCGAGTTGGAAAGCCGATCGCTCCGCGTAACGCAGGAGAAGACTGAAGACATTCTTCACTCTGGCCGCGCCGAAGATACTGTTCCGCCGACAATACCCACAGAGCCGAGCATGACGCCTGTGCAAGGTTCTGCGCCCGAAACACCCGCGAGCTGTAGAGTTCACCTGCGCTTCCGCTCCGTTGGCTCTCGACAGCACTACGAGACGCTGATGCTTGAGCAGCGATTGAGGTGTGAGGTGAGCCACTAGAACTCTCCATCTTCTTCAAGGCGAGGAACTTAATCGGGTACAGGGCCGAAAGGGGGGCCACTTGAGGGGTATATTGAAGCAGAGGGTGGAGGCGAAGCACGGGCAGGGAAGGGTGGGCAAGAGGGTACGGTTTGGGAAGAGGGTCAAGATGGTGTTTGGGAGTGATGTTGGGAGGCGACGGTTTGTGGCGATATTGAGGGAGAAGTTCTTGGTGAGGAGGCTGGAGTGAGGGGGTTGTAGAAAGTGGTGCTTTGGTGCGAGTGGACGGGCTATGTTGTCAGGGGGCGGGCTATGTGAGATGGATGGGTGTATAGTGTCAGGTTATAATAGAACATGTACAAAGGATCCATCGAGACTGTTCAAACTCGGCCCCTGGGAACAACTTGTATTCCACATTGCGCGACTGAGCCACGACATATGGGACGAGAGCTTTCATGGAATGTGGTGAAGTAATTCGAGACTGTCGTGAAGCATCTGGAGCTAGAATGGAGCATATGATGGCATTGCAGTTAGAGGTGAACTACGCTTGCGAGTCTCGTTTGGCTGAGATTAAGTTTACACTCTCGGTTAGTGGTATTCAGTTAGATCTGGCTACTGCAAACCTACCGCATTTCGAATCCTTTCGGCGAATCCTGGCATGAGCGCTCTGTCGACCTCACCCTATCTCACTCCTATCTTCAAGAAAGGTACTACAACTTCTCATCGTCGAGGATCTGCATTGGGGCTTGAGAGTCTTATTTTTCTTGTAAAGGAAATGCTAACGTTATTTATTGTCGCGTTAAACACTGATGTCGTGTCTTCACTCATATATCATGAAAGGGACCCGGCGGTTTTGTCTCCACCGCTCCGAAAATAAAAACCCCTCCACAAAGTCGACGGAGCCCTTCCCCCGGCATGTTCCCGGCACCTCTTTCAGTGCCAGATTCGTTTCCGGTGCAAATCATACGAGCACCCCTGCGTGTGCACCGGCGCCGTGTACTTCGGAAGATCTATCTCCGTGTCCGGTTCAATATCACCTTCATATTCCAGCTCGTTCGAAGCGATTGCTACTCCGACGTCCGCTCCATGATCCGCACGTGTCAAGCGATGCCGCCCTGAATAAAACCGATCTCGATCTTGTAACCACAACTGCAAGCCCGGAGAATACAAGGACCCGAGGCAATCTCCGTACTCGCTCGGTTCAGTGAGCGAGTCGAGCGAACTTGACTGGCTTCGGGAATAAAAGTACTCCGAAGAACCCTCCGAGTCTGTCACGACGTTGCTCGAATCAAAGTCGGCGAATAGGGACTGGTCAACTGGGGATTCGCCAGTGCCGCGCGCTGCAAGCTTCGCCTGTTCAAACTCTGCTAGGTATTCGGCACGCTGTTTGATCATCGTATTGTACCAATCTGTGTACACGTCTTCGTTATCGTCTCCATCTTCACCTCGGTCATCGGATAGGCTTTGATCATCTTCCTTACCAGAGTTTGTCGAAGTGTCTGAGTAAGCGGGGAGAGACCAAAACCCAGCAGTAGATACTATACCACCACGTGCAGACATAGAAGTTAGGCGAGGCTCAACATTGAGTGCATCTACCCACCGCGCTACGCGCGCGGGGCCATCGTGGACAAGGACTCGCTCTGTCAAAGCCCCATCAACCTTTCCATCAAGACCGGGTCCCGCTGATGAAGAATTGGAATGGGCCAGTAGCTTTTGTAGCTCTTGATCTGGCTGCCAACGAAGCAGTTCTTCTTGAGACGCAGACGGCAGCACGTCTTTATCATTGAGATATGTCTTGTACCTTGACTTGCACTCTGCTACCCAGCGACCGACACATTTGGTCATGCGCTTGAAGCACGATGTTTTCTTCTCAAAGTCCGCTTCATCTGTCAGGTGTCGCGTTGGTGCTATAGGAGGATATTGTGCCGTCACAATAGAAAATTCTTCGAGCATGCGAGACAGGCGGGATGCGTGCTTTGTTGCTTTCATAGGGGTGGTCATCTCAGGATCGGAATTCAGAGTGTACATATTTGCTCGATCGAACGTGGCTGCGGTTGTCCGGGGGATTGTTGAACAGTGTGGTAATGTTCCTACGTCGCTGAGGAAGGATTAAGTAGAACTGCTACGTCGCACCTTCGGCGATGTCGTTTCACGATATCCGGATAGACACCCTCACAATGCGGCAGGTGCGTGAAAATCTCGACCACATACCTGAACAGTGGGGCCTTGGTAACAGCGGGTGGTATGAATACACAATGTAGCAACCAAAGTGAGTAAAATATCACGAAGCGTCGTGGAAGTTCAAGAAACGGAGAAGTACCAAGATCCCGGAGCGAATTGGCAAATCTCATCTAGATAGGTCTCAGTGCCCACCGTTATGAACAAAAGCCTAGCTACCATGCAATTACGACGCTATCCTCACCCCGAAGCTATGGTTACGCGGTAGTCCAACGGCGCATAACGCCAAACGCGCTATCTAATGCGTAACGTCTTCCACCTGGCCTGTACCGGCCAGAGTGAACCAAACGGGCCTTCTCCGTCACCAGTGTCGTAGGAGGGAATACCAAAATAGTCCTGAAGACGCTCTTCAAAGGCCTCATATGCCATGTAGCCGATCCTTGAGTAAAGCCCTTCGCCGATGGGCGTTACCACAAGAGCAACAAGAACTCTCCAGCTTGGCTCCTCCACCCAGTCCATTGCAAGGGCATAAGCATCCTGAACTGCGCAAATCTCATCCATGTAGACCCTGAATACATTATTGACATGACTGGATACCGGTACACTGGCCAGTGTAACCGGTTGGCCGTACAGCGTATCTTCGCGAAACTCTTCTATGGGAAAAGCGTAAGAGGTAGCTTCGAGGATTTTGGTCGCTTCAAGAGTAGTGTCGGAGATGTGGGACGTGGGGATACCCGTTTTGATGCCGTTGTTCATCGCGATGATGCGATGATCGATACCCATGATCTCGAACATGCACCCCTGGTTGATGGACCAGAGTTTTGGTTTTAGTCCGAGTGCACCTTCCCAGCCGGCCCACGACCAGCTGGGAAAGTCTTTCCTCCGTCGCCCCGGCTTTAAATGATACCAGTCGAGTAATATCTTATTCTTATACATTGCAAAGGCCACTCCCCAGATATGGTTCCACCCCTCTAGCGAATTGAGAATGCCTAGGAATGCGTTGAGCGCGTCAGAGTCGTATGACAGAGAGCGCATCATATATTGGTGTAGAAGTGCGCTTGGCGCCTTCCTAGGCCCACGTGGAAGAAGTTCATTGATATATTCATCTCTAAGCCCGGATGGCTGTAACGTAGCGATGCTTTCGGCGCAGTACGTTGATTCACATAGGAAGGACACTTGGCGGTCCGTGAATATCAGCTTGCGTTTAGCTAAGACGGCTTCCTGGAAGGTCCACGCGCGCTTGTTCCACGTAGAGCATGCGACAGAGTCCGATGTTTTGCTGAACATTTGTACAAGACTGATGCCGCCGACTTGGACGCATCGTTGCGGCTTTCGGGATCGAATCGATACGCCTGGTAAGCCGTATGTCGGATCGTCTCCCGCGGCAACTATGATGGTCACAAATGCTTCGGAATAAATACGATGCATATTCCGGATTTGAGTGTGCTTTTCAAAATAGTTGCTCTGGTCGATGCACTGGAGAAGTCAGTTCTATCGGAAAGTGTGGCAGTGTACTCACGTAGCGATCGATCCAGAGATAATCAATCCCGAGGGCGAGGACCACAGTGATGCTGTCTTGAATCGTTGCTGGCGCAGAGGTATCAAGAACACTGCTGTGACGCGCAGATGCGAGTCCCCAAACGTACGATAAGGCAGCATATTCGCAGCGATCAGGTGCTTCTACGACGCACCTCGATCTGCAATCTATAACTCTGAAGCCTGGCAACTTTTCATCCCGTTCACCGTAACAGGCTTCCATATGCTCCTTTTCACAGTGGGAGAGCCAGCCTCGCAAGACGGTAAAATCGATAGATGTCGGGGAGATGAGGCGTGGAGAAAAGTCGCTCAGGTGACTGTTTAAGTCGTGTATGCCTACCAATACACTATCCCGCTTGTAGCCATTCATGAAAACAATACCGTGTCTAAGATTCCGATTCTGCTTCTCAGATGTGGGCAATCCTGACAGACTGCGTTTCTCGGAAAGGTATTGGGACGCACGGGAAGCGACTAAGCCTGCATAAGCCTGCGGTTTGCCGTCTGAAAGCACTTGGCAAATACTGCACGATGTAGAGCGTATATGCTCTCCGATAGCATCGTCGTAGATGTGTTGAGGGTGGTTTTCGAGGGCAAGGTGGGGATCAGCAAAAGCTGACCAGCAGACACGACGACAGTAGGCACAAGAATCGGTAGGAAATCCTCCCGCCGCGTACTGCCCTTTCTTCGCGGTCCTGAAAACGTTGGGTAACGAGGAGTCGAGGTCTATGTCTGCGGAGTCGGGGACAACTTTGCGTCCCAGAGCAACTGCGAGGCGTTCGCGCAGTCGAGGCATGACCAAACGTCGTGGTCGAGTCCCCCGACACGTGTTTCAATCATCGATATGGAAGATGTTGTTCGGCCGTTACAATGTCCGACGATGTGCTTGCGGCGTCCGCTTCGCATTTGGTCCGCTGCGTGTGGCTGGCTGGAGAGATTGAGTGTTAGGCTTACGATAATGATTACTTCCGCTTGGCAGCTCGTAAACCGCCCCCACGCCACGGAATGTATCGGTCCGAAAGCGCAGGTACGTGGCCTATCGACATACAGTGTGGACCCATTGCCCAGCTCCGCTAACATCCTTACATTTAGTACGAGTGTACACGTCTACCTCCAAGAGGGCTCCGACCAGAGCGACCTATCTCTCGAACTGCTCTTCAGTAAATGAACGTTGTCACACGGAGAATTCAAAATGTACATCCCCGATATTCCGTGTGTCACCAACTCAGAGCATAGCTTGAAGGTCCACAAATTCTACCCTCCACCTTCAGATCAAACAGCTCTCCCACTGCATATTCCACCATGCGTCACAACACCCCCACACCGCTTCCATCTACCGCCGCCAGAGCAACCGCTTCGAGTCCACACCGAAGGTCCACTACTAGCTCTTCAAAGGCTCCTACCTGAGGTGTCATGGCACCTCACCACCCACTCTCCAGAATTTCCAATGGCTGGCGGACCTAGGCTAGCGGAGCTGGTGTTTCAGAAGATATATGGTCGCAAGGTACAACCTGACGTTGCTGGGGACATGGTAGTGAGAGACGAGTACAAGGGTTGGATACCAAATGCACCACCGTATGTGATACATTATCTCACACGCATCCCCTCTTTAAGAGCCTGCAAACCTAATACTGCCGTAGCATGATCGATTACTATGGTGTTACATTCGACCACCTTGTCCCGGCAGACGACACTGATCCAGAAGTCCTTCAAATTAATATCGTTGAAATCGAAGATGATGCAGGCATGTACGCAATAAAATATAACCAATTCAAAATTAACCCGGCGGACTATGTTGGGAAGCAAGTATTAGGTGCGCCGAGGTGTTGTTCAACAAGGAAAGGGACGACCGACAGGAAAAGGGTTAATGGTGCGGTGAATGAGAGGATAGGAAACACCACATGAATGGGGATAAATACTAATAAGGGTAACCTCTATTTATTTAGTAGGGTAGCATGTGTTTCGTGGTGAAAACAGACTCACCGACAAACACAACAACATACATGAAGGGGGTGACAGAACGTAAGAAATCGCCGTGTCGAAGGGTTTGTGAACAGCAAAGGTAATCATAACAACGACGCTCGATAATGTGTTTCAATTGATGTGGTGTCATCATCATCGTTGCCGGGTAAGACGGAAGGAGGAGCCAACAACGTGCAATACCGCACATCGGTATACTCTAGCCGATTGTAACGCCATGTGAGCTATCGCGCAGCTGCATAAGCCACACGCAAAAAGGTGTGTGCTATGAGCAGAGAGAAGGGCGTGTAGCCCTTCAGCGCGCAAGACGTAAAGTGTATTCGATCCCTTGTATAGAAAAGCACCACAAACAACCATTCTTACAGCAAACCTTCTAACAGCTCCATCTACCATCTATTGGTGTGGTTCAACATACCTTCTTTCAACCCCCAACCTCATACCCACTAATCTCCAAACTAACATCTACACCATGCCTTCTAGTGAACTTGGTCCTCGCATCTCCATTCCGATCCGCACTCAGCTCATCAGCATAGACCCTCAGCAACCTTTGCAGCTCTAGTTTCGGTAACTTGACAATACACACAATCTTGATGTCGGCCTCGACCGGGCGGCTTTCGCGGAGACTGAGACAGAGGCTCTCGAGGCCCATTTCGCGCTCGAAGCGAAGGAAGGAGCCAAAGAGGGGATGTGGTTGTGGCGGCTGTTGGTGTTGAAGTTGGTGTGCAGGAGGCTGGGCCGGCTGGCCTTGAGTGATGGTAGCCACGTTGGCGGCAAGGTGTTGAGCGAGGGGCGAGGGGTTCGGCGGGGGGTTGTTGACCTGACCGTGGGGATGAGGCAGCGGAAAGGGAGCCTGGGGAAGCTGCGGAGCCTGTGCGGCCTGCGCGAACTGGGCGAAGGGTATCGGGGCCGGAGGAGCGGCGACCGGGGCGTTGGCGAAGACGTTGGCCTGCCCCATGGCCATATGAACCTGCTGCTGTAGCACCTGGATCTGGTTCTGTACCTGCTGTTGCAAGGCCGTCATTTGCCCACCTATTGCATGTTGCATAGCCTGGACCTGGGCCACCAACCCAACAGGCAGATTGCCGCCTCCTCCCGCGCCCAGCTGGCCAATCATGCCTGGCGTACCCATGGTCCCACACCGAAGGAATATCCACAGACTCTTCAGCTTAGGCAAGTCAGCCTGCATGCTGCGCTCCGACTGCTTCGAGCCGAGGTATTTGGTCCATAGCTTGACATCTTTCTCGCGAATGCGTAAGTAGACCGAGGTGATGTTCTCCGAGAAGGGCGACGAATTGACGCGGAAAATGTTACAGTCGCTCGGGTGCACGAAGAGGAACTTGTTCTGTGCGTACAGGATCGGCGCAGCCTCGTCGTGGACCTGGCGGTTTGTCCTCAACAGCGAGAGCGCCACGTTGTGTTTCGGCGACGACGGCGCGGGATACCAGAAAGGGAAGGGCGAGATGAGGGCAAACATGTATATGTGGTTACGCAGTTCGCGCGGCAGGGCGAGGAGCGAGAAGGCGGGGTCGGTCGGGCTCGTCTGCTGTGAGGCGGCCGCATGCCCGTGGGAGGAGTGACGAGGGCGTACGGGGGTCAGCGGCGGCGAGTTCATGGTGGTGTCGGACGAGTCGCCGCTGGTCGACGAGCGGGAGCGCGAGCGGGGTGTAGACGTGGACGTCATGGCGGGCGACGACGAGGAGCGCGTCTCGTAAGATGGCGGGCGGTAGGGCGCGGTGATCGGACAAGCGAGGGTGGGTGGATTTATAAGGCGCCGCGGATAAAGCGTACAGCGGCCGCGTTGTAGTCGCAAGGGCAACGGGCGACGATTAGACGCGCAGGCGGTGGTTTGCGCGACGTAGGCAGGAAGGAACAGTGAGGATGAGCAGGCGTTGAATGCTCTCCGTATCGCTGCACGTGTGTGGCTGTCAACCGTCAACGCAACCATCCCACATCCCACCTGCTCGGAAACGGGTCCGCCCCACTTCCTAGCGCATCCATCCCGTTCCGAACCTGGTCCCTGTCCAAGGCACCACAACGTCGCCGGAGAAGCTTTGCGCCTACCAACTCATGGTTCTGTATGTTCAACAGTCAATACAAATCAAATCTACTAGGTACATAGATCAAGCATAAAATGACTCCGTCACTGCGTCAAAGGTACCACATGACCACGACGACTGAGCACACTCCCCATCCAGACTACTACTAGGATCACGACCAACCGTCTCTTCACCACACTTGGAAGACCGCCGTTCCGACTCTCCCCAAGTTCCACAGTGACATTATGACCCCCCAAGAACTCTGTCGGCGCCACATCATCCCCACCCCGTCCATGCCCTTTCCGCGCCTCAAGCTCCATGTCCTCGTCCGCGTCCGCGTCCATACCCATGACCCACGCCGTAATGACGGCTGCAGCACCTCTCCCGGACCACGCCGCCTCTACGAGAATCAGACTTAGAACAAGTAGATCCCACCACCCCCCACCCTTAATCCCCACCGTCAGTCGTCCATACCCATCACCTGCCATCCACATATGCTGCGACAGCAAATACAGCTCCAACGACATACGACCCAACCACGCAAAGGGCACACAGTAGTGCGATCTGAGAGAGCGTGTCGCGTTCCGTACAACAATCAAGGAGAGCACGGGCATCCAGGCAATGTACGGCATCCACCAATCGTAGTCAGCTTTGTCGGGCGAGCGACGGGTTAAGATCCAGAAGCCGGGTAGGATGGTGAAAGCAAGGCCAACAGCGAGGGCTTGGAAAGTACCAGAGTATTTTCGAATGAAGCGAGGCACTCCGGTCAATCGAGCAAGAGGAATACGGAGGATCGAACGGATCCGGATGTGGAGAAGGGCAGTAAGCATTCCGATGTAGACGACGTATGTGTCTATTCCAAGGTAATATCGCCACACACCCACATCAAGATCAACCCGAAGAGTGTAGCTAAGCACAAGGAAGCTCCAGTCGAGAATACGTGGTATGTGAACGAAGCTAGTGACGAGTAGTGCGGAGACAGCCATCCGTCCACACAGATGAAGAGAGTCGTTATATCGAGGTGTTGGGTTGAGTGTGAAGTAAACAACCAGAGTCCAGAAACTAACAAGTGGCGCGAAATGATAAGAAGCGAAGGGTCTACCCATCATAGAAGAGAGTAGAATTGCGAGGAGGTTGATTCGTAGGAGAACAGTCGTAATCCGCCGCAACGTGACGTCTCCGCTTTGCAGAAAGTACATGGCGTGACCATACCCGGACAGAAAGAGGTATAAGGCGATCACGATGCGGTGGAGTTCGTATAGCTCAAGTTCTTGTTTCCCGCCAGTATAATTGTAGACGAGGACAAAGACCTGCATCCATCCCTTATACTCGTCTGACTGAACACGTGGAAGGAAGGAAGTCGTTGCTGAGTTGGCCGACATGCATAGACCATTTCGTTGATGATGCGACGGTGGGACAGCTTTGATGTTGAGCAGGCAGACTACCACGACTACCCCGAGCATAGATCCGAACTCTAATTTCGAGAACTGTTTTTGCTTCTTTTCAAAGACTTGTGTTCGGTCCGTGATGAGGCAATAGCAGGCGATAAGGAAGAGCGTGAACACTGCGGTTGAGAACCTCCTGCTGTGAGCCCTAGGGCTGGAATAGAAACTGTCTCGTGTTTGACGAGCGCAGGCGGCCGTATTTCGAGACAATAGGCACTGACAACCCTTTGGATGAGCTTTTCCATCTTTGCACCCCAACCCGAGGTGCCAACACCGAGAAAACACATTGCTTGTTGGCCGGACGTCTGCGTTCTTGACAACCATCCAAATGAGAAGTAGGAGGGTGATGATGATACCCGCAGACTGAACTATGTCCATAGGTCTGTAAGCACTACAGCACGTCCGGTTGTATGGGAAGCCTTCCCTCTTCGCAGCCTTCGCATTACACCTGAGGTTGAGAAAAACGTCCGCCATATCATTAGCGACGGACTCCACGACATGTAGTCCACTTTCTTGGTACCTTTCCGGCTGGCCATTCGTCATGTTGGTATAGCTCCAGATCACATTGAGGCTCATTTTCGAAGATTGTTCCCCCAGGTAACGGTTCATGGCATCGATTTTGTTAGGTGTAATCATGACCTCGCGCGCCGGACTGAGCATGTCGTAGATCGGTTCAATCACTGGAGAGAAGAAGATCTCGACCCCCACGCCATCGTCACTCGTTGTAGGCGCGGTTCTAATGTTAGCGGGAGAGCTGTCTCCGTATGCCGTCGAGATGATGGAATCGACCGAGTGTTTGAAAAGCTCGACGGCGTTTGTGTCGTGGTGTCGAGCGTGCGACAATCCACCGCCAACCAGCATAACTACGGATCTGTTCGCACCCATCTCTTCCTCGGTCTGCACAGCATAATTCTTCCCCTGGCCACTGCGCTCACGCTGCCGTCGAAACGCCCTCAGCTCTTCATGCAGCGCAGAGCCATTCAGCCACGGATCCCACAAGAACTTCAGTCTCGCACCATCCACCTCGAACTCGAGGTCGCCGTGCGTATCCGGCTTGGCCCGTTGCTCAAACACCCAACCTCGTTCTCCTTCAATCTTCCTCGCCGATGCCCAGAAGACCTGGCGAACCACCGAGTCCCCAACGAACAATATCTTGCCGTCCTCGTTGCACCGAGCGATCTCCGAGGCGTTATAAGAGTAGAGTAAGCATCCAGGTGGCTGGCTTTGGGCAGGAGGTCCATGGTCTATTTCACGGTTTGGGTGACGTGTCCAACCGCCGTCATTCATAAGTCCAGCACATTTGTATGGGTCTGCTGCATCTGCAACTTCGTCTGAGCATCTTTTCTCAAAATCATTCGGAAATCGCACCGTGACACGTACCTATGACGAACCTTCGGTAAACATTGAAGCAAACAACAACAGCCGCGAGCGCGACTGTAAATTTTCGGAAGGCGTTCCTGATACTGATCGGCTTCTGAGGTCGTATCGGAGGCATCCCGTAGCTCGTCTATCGCTGGCTGAGTTTGACAACGTTAAGTGGGCGTAACAACTGTTGAAGCATCGTAAGTCGCGGTGACGCAAGCATGCGGTATGGTCGTCTTCGACAGCAAGCAAGTTGGTGGTGACTACCTGGTGAAATGCGGTCTGCCAAGCATACCCTTACTTCGGGAAAGAACCCACGCGACCACTCCATTTTCCCAGTTTCAGAGGCGAAGACTAAGTAGAACAGTGGCGCGACAAGACGTTGTGTGACAAGCTTTTGGGTGACTGGCGTCGCTTCTCATCGTGGTTTCCTAGTTCCGGGGTACCAAATCTGTCGCAATGTACGAACAGGCGCCGCCTGTTTTCTAAGACGTTAGACACTAACATCCTTCTGGGTGAGCTTTACTCTCATACGCGTTGTGATTTAGATGTTCCGGCGTACCGACTAAATCGCGATTCGACACAGACGGTCTATGCTCTCCCCTAGACATGCAGCACTCACACCCCTTTGGCTGTACTTCACAAACTCTGCATCCCGGCTTGAACGAGAGTTGACGAGAGTTGTAATCGCCACGGCCACACGTTACAGCACGTATCTGAAATACACGTTTTCTTTGTCCGTCAGGTCCATAAACGCCAGCCTATCCCTCTCTTCCTCATTCACCGGATGCGCAGCTCTCTTCTTGTTCTCTCCCCGTAGTACGAAGTAAAGTGCCACAGACGCAACAATCGTGATGCAATAACTACAAGCATTAGCGCGACTCCCTCTAATCTATCCAAGTACTCACCAAATGATCAATCCGGTCCACAGCTCCGGATAATGATCCTTCTTCGTTTGACTCTTGATCAACTGCGGCCCCACGATATTTCCAACACAGTAGGCTACAAAGATAGCGGCTGCCATGCAGCTCTTCTTCGTGGCACCCGCGACATTGCTCATGCCCAGGACGATAGTCTGGCTGACCACTGCGCCGAATGTGCCGATGATGCTGTACCCCGCGACTGGTGTGGGTGCATGGAACGTCCATTTCGATTTCCAGATCATTGCGCAGCCCGCGATGACCGGGAGGCAATTGGCGATGAGCAAGAAGATCCGGATATTGGGTACGCGCGAAGATGCCCATCCACAGGCTAGAATGGCAATGAGACAGATGCCGCCTAACGGGAATTGTAGCAGGATCGATTCGAGCGAGGACCACCCGAATGTGCTGACAATAAGTGGACCGAATCCGGATACGGCACCGTTGACTGTGTATGCTGAGCCCATCATGATGAATACAAGCCAGAGCTTGATGTCCAGAAAGGCTTCCTTGACCTGCGACATTTTGATCTTCTGGCACCGCACGCCCGTTTGCCCCTTTCGTAGCCTCTCAACAGCCACGATGCGCTCCTCGGTGGTAAGGAACCATGCTGATACGGGACTGTTCGGGATGAAGAAACACCATATGCCGAAGAGAAAAGTGAGACAGCCTGCGAGGAGGTATATGTACTGCCATCTCTTCAGCGCGCCCGCTGTGATCTGTGCGAACCCGTAGTTGAGGGCAGACCCGATGATCGTGAATATGCCGGTCGAGGAGAACCACCACGATTGCCGGAGAGCCTGTTCATCTTGTGTGTAATACCCACTGATGATGCACATGAAGCCGGTGGGGATGATGCTTTCGACGAAACCGAGGAAGAAACGTTGCGCGTACAACCCTTGCCACGAGTTTACAGCTGCTGTGAGCATACAGACGAGCGCCCATATGACGACAACGCCGCCCAGGATACGGCCTAGGTTGAAGCGTTGAAGAGCGAAAGTCATCGGGTACAGGCCTGCCAGCATGCCGAAGTAGAACATGGATGTGGCCCAACTAAGTCGTGACGTGTCGGTCGTTGGAGGCGTAGTGGAAGTGTCGACTATAGAGAGAGAAAGGTCTTTCGTCATGCCGAAAAGCACGGCGCTGCCGAGGATTGCTTTGTCGTAATAGACAAGTCCATATCCTGATGCTCTTAACAACGGGTCGCTTGCATAGAGACGGCGGGAGGACGTACCAACGATCATAGCTGGTATCAAAAACCAGTCAATCTTCCTAAGCGCTCTTGCCGCAACCTCGGGGTCAATTATCTGGGCATGTTCGCCGACGAGCTTAGCAGCGTCATCTCTATCCAGCGATACCGAGCTGGCACCCATCTCGGCATCAGGTGGCGAAGTTCTCGAATCCACAGCTTTCTCTTGCGTCAACATTGTGAGATCACGATCTGGATCAGAACAGAAAACGAGGTCGAACTGGAAGCATAGGAATGAGGGGAAAAAGATTCTGCACGAGCGAGTATATTCTATCACATCATCCCCGCCGGATGCTATTCTTCGCTAGCGCAATTGGCAGATATGCACAATTCCACGTGAGGAGTCTTTAAGCCCAGAGAGATTCTAGCCCCCCTCGCTTCGAGTACGACGCAAAAAGCATGGTGCAAAATCTCTGTGATTGGAGAGGCCAAGGTTGTCGTGGGCGGGAAAGGTCGAGAGGGTTGGCGATCATGGTGCTAGTCTATAATAGGCTTAGCGCAGTGTGACATAAGCAGCGATATCAGAAAACTTTCAGAGGTTGCGTACGTGTGCCGTCCACTCAACGCTACAATTCCACATCTACGGAAGCCCTGAAGACGGTGAAAATATCGCCATGGCCCTTCTATTAGGCTAGTCTCATCCGCGTGATGATTAGGGGGACGGGCTCCTGGGCGCATCATACATTTCCACGACTCGAATCAAGTCGCAAGGTCAGGACGCAAGGCGCACCAAATTCCAACGTTGGGCGTAAACCACATAGTCTCATGCCTCGCTCGATCTGCTGTCCCAATCAGCAGACCTTGAGCTGGATACCCCACCCTCGCGGTGCCGTACGAGACAAGAAAAACCCTCGACGATCTTTGAGTACGAAGCCGTTGCTCCCAAATGCCGGACCTACGTAATTACTCTGTCGAAACATACGTGATTCATGATTCTTCACTCTCATCCAACTGAACAATTTTCAACAAATCGAGTTCACAGTACATCGCGCAACTACTTTCGAGTGTAATGATATGTATAGGTGTGCGTATCGACAGCGCGATGCATAGTGTGTGGGACGGGCCGCCTCGGCCCATCAATCTCTATATCCAGTCGCGATAACACCTTTAACACAGCCAAGCTCCAGTCGCCAAACCTGAAAAGAAAAGCCCGTCCTGTACAGGTCCACCGCTTCGATTCGTACCGCATAAAGAAAGAAGCCGAAATGCACGCTCAACGCCATAAGAATCTCTGCTTGCAACTCGCGCGTTTGTATAGACGGCAGCACCTCAAATGCTACTTTTGCTCAGTATACATCGTTCCAAGCAGCTCTTCAGCTGTGGCTGGTGACCCGTTCCCATCCGTCCGATCCGTCCTTAAATTGGACCCGTATGATAAATGAGATGAGTAATGTAGTGAGAGGGGGTATAGTCAGATCCAGGAGATTTACTCGAGAGGAAAAAAGAAAGAAATATATAGTAATGAGGAACTTAGTCTCGTGACCGCCCTCTTCTTGTTTGAGTATCAGCGCGGACGCGGATTTGCGGGGTCTCGGGCTGGGGTGAGTCGCGCATGGCTGCATCGTAGCTTGGGATCGGTGGGTCCTGCTGCTCCTGATTTAACAACAAGTGTGAATGCTCTTCCCAGTCCGCGCTTTCGTTGCTCATTGTGCGGCTCAGATTGGGTGACCCAAGTGGGCTGGTGTACTCAGGCGGGAGGTCGCCAGGACCGAGGAAACCAAGCCCTTGAACTGTCTGCTGACCTCCAGCTTCTGCACTGGTGCCTTCTCCAATATCGTCATCTTGCGAGTCTGCAAGACTGAATTGGGCTAGAGAAATGTCCGTTGGGCTTCGCTGTGGCCCAGGGCTAGTGGGCGGGTGTCGTCCGAGCCGCATCTGCTGGCTGCTAGTTCTCGCATGTCCAAATCCAGCCGCAATGTAGTTCCCTGCCATGCCTTCTCGGATCCCATCGCGACCGCTGTCCAAAAGGATAGATCCTTGTTCACTTCCGTAGGGTGGAGGAGGGGCGAGACTGCCAGTCATTGGGGCCAGGCCCCATTTCTTGACATTCGCCTCAATGAAGACGAAGCCCATCTGACCGAAGTTTACATGTACTTGGCAAGGCCCGTTCGCACCCACTGTTGGAAAGAAATTCTGTGTCTTCAAACCGTGGGCAACGTCATCCAGCTTTTTCCCGTTGCGCGTGTAGAAGATGGTCCCGGTGCGAGGTCGATATCCGATGCCGATGACATCTCCCTGCACGTACGCAGGGCCATAGGAAGAGGGCGTAAAGGGTTGGTTGTACCGGCGTCCTCCGTGCGACATGTATCCTATCGAGTACTTGTGATAACCTGTTGATGTCAGAAATCAGATCTGTGAGGATGAGGTAGCAACAACGTACCCGGTAGTCGGAAAAGAGGATACGGCTTTGTAGTAACGCCGATAGCAATGTTAGTCGTCTCGGGCTTGTCGTAGATCTTGGCCTCCCAGTAGTAGACTTCGTTCTGCTTGGGTATCGGTAGATTGCTCTGCACGCTGCATTCGGAATCGAAAAACTCGATTTCAGTCCGGCCTTCGACGAAACAGTTTGCAATTTCCAGCTCTGGCTCAAATTCCCATGCCGACACGCCCTTTTCCTGGATGGCTAAGAACTGCGAAAGCGAGATGTCGGTCTGCACGGATTCTGGCGGATTCGCCTGGACGAAGGCTGCTGCACGTCAGTATACACGCTCTATGATGATATCGACCGTGCTCATGCACGCTGCTGGTTCCACCGTACCTTTTGCCCTCAAGTACTCCGCCCGTTGCAGATCGTCCATCTCTTCCAGCGCCTCGGCCTCCTCCTTAGCAAACTGCTGCTCATCGTCGTACTCGCCCGGCCGCGTTATTCGATCCAAAAAGATACGTCCCTGCTGTGTATACCGGAAGTAGTAGACGATGGCGGCGATAACGAGGACAACTCCGGCGGCGCCCAGTACCGACAAGATGCCGATCATAATGCCCTTGGCCGTCGAGCCGATGTTGTTGTACTGTATCCGTACGGGCGCATCGTATAGTTGTCGATTGCCCTTGGTTGAATCGAGCACGAGGGCCGGCGGTGGTGGCGAGGGTACCTGGCTGCTGTGGAGGTACATTTTGGAGAGTGTAGTCGGCGGCGACTCGGCGGGGTTGCCGCCCTGCTTAAACATGGCGACTCGTGCTTATCTCCCGGCTGCGGAGGTTGATAGAAGGCTTTCGGGTATCGTGGACCAGGCACTCGGCAGGTCGCGGTGCCCTGTGCCGGAAGCAGAGTGAATCCAGCGGGGGCCGAGTGGTGACGTACAGCGGCGACGGCGGCGGCGGCAGTGGGCAGGCGGCGGGAGCGTGTGGGTAGCGATACAGCGGCGATAAGAGATTTACGTAGTCGGGAGTGTTGAAGGGTCGCTGGCAATGCTGAGGAGGCAGGAGAGGTGAACGTGTCGTGGAGGCCTAAGGAAGAGGCAGGTTGACGCAGAAGACCGCAGCCGGCGATCTATGCCAAGGATCGCGCTTGCCACCTCCACTCGCATGCGACACTTATGCTTCCGCGCACTGTCTTACTCCCCCTTCAGCGCTGCACGCGGCATCTTGCACAGCAGCAACAACAACAACAGGGGCATAATGGTTATGGGCTTCCTTCACGCCAACAACCGTTGTTGAGCCTGAGGCACGATCGAATCTATTTCGCGGACCGCTCAATCCATTGACACTACAAACGACCCTACAGCGCATTCGACAATCAGCACTACGCTCCATCGCCTCAAGACGCGCGGTAGCAAGGCGATAATGGGTCTGCCATGTTGTCTGCCCTGCGGATTGCGCCGGCCAATCACTTCCGACCCCATACAGTAAGCACCGCAGCTCTGAAGCGTCGCGCGAAGATGAAACAGAGGCTGCACAGGGCTGGGCAGAGGCGCCGCATCTATGCTATGAATAGACGCGTCGCGTGCCTCTAGACTGTGCGCACTTCTAAGTTACTGGTCATAGTTTGTGTTGTGCTACTGGCGAAATTGGTAGCTGAAGTATGTGAGGTGAACTTCACGCTTGGGAATTGACATTCAACGGCTTCAACGCCGATCTGCCACCATACACCTTAGCCCTTGGCGGTCGGCAACCGGGTAATTGACGTTCGACGTGTCGCAGTACCCTGCACAACTGCAGCCATCCCCCTTGAATCTCTACATCATGCTTGCTACGGTATGCTAACTTCCTCTACATATGCTAATGCTTCAAATTCGGACTGCTCGCCATACTTCGCAAGGTAAGAATTAACTCAAGTCCCACACAGCGGTACGATTACCTCAAGGTCCATTGTATTCTCGAGGCAGCGGCGGCTAGTATAGGAACATCAGTGTCGAGACCTCTCTGGATGAGCTTTGCAGAAGATTATCTTGTTGCTTATCTAGCTTTTACGGCGCAGCCTGCACCACGCGTCCACGATTGGGTACGAAATGACGGCCTCCACAAACTCCCTCGATAGTTCGCCACACGAGCTCGTGAGCGTATATCTCGAACCACCCGTTCTCGCAGCGTTGTTCAACGACCCTGACAATTGAAAGGGGATGTTGGGTATCGGCGGATGGGACAGATGTAGGGCCGTGGTCGACAACAGCGCTATGGAAAGTTCGTGAAGCAGACAAAGCTCCATGCGGATTACTTCCGAAGAACTTGGTGATGGGAACATTTAGGACCAGCATCAGAAGACCGTCGGAATCGTAGAGTCGAACTGCGAACAAAGATGATAACACAATCATGGGTGGTAGCATCTATGTTGCCGTGGCAAATAGCGCACTGACAATACTCGATGTATTCTCGGGGCGTGAGGTACTTTGATCTGCTTGCCATCGATATGGGTATCGAGGCTTGGGCGACGGAACCATGTAATGGACCTGGTTCAAACGTACGTACCTACTGCAGTCTATAGAGGACGATCCATATCCCTCCAGAAATATGCCCGTGAAAATTCCTATCTGAGAGGCTGTCGGTGTTCGGATTTGAGGATATGGCTATTCCGAAAGGCTGCAGTCTTAAGGGGCTAGAGAGTTGAACGCGCGCGAAATTGCTGATAGAGGTGGGGGTTCAGTCTACCGAGTCCACGCCGGCGACTGGCAGTGTTCCTGGCTGTTATAGGAGGCAGTGTAGCACCGCGAAAGATGATCGACGACTGTCCAGGGATGTGCTGTACAAATACCGGAAATCTTCGTAGAATAGAGAAACGGGACCGCCAGTTTGCAATCTGACACCTGTCCACGTCCGTGTTCGTAACGGGGATGCGCAGCGAGTCTGCAAGCAGCCGAGCTGCCCGCCACACTTCAGAGATACCGCAGCACTCCTGGTTCGACAAAGCCAGCCTTTATTGAACTGTCAATCTATTGATCACCACTTCAAAGCCACACATGCGTTACCCTGAGATGCTGTATTGGGGGAGGGGGTGGAGGTCGAGCATCTAGCAATCTGCCGGTTCCCTCACCTAGTGTGACCTTGCTGATCAGCAGTATCTGCTCATCTCCGGGTGATCAAGCTCAGAGCCGTGGAACGTTCCTTCGCTTCAGTGTGAGAAGCAGAGGAGCGCGCTGCTTCGTAGCTTGACTTTCCAAATCTTAGCGCGACAGTAAATTCGCAGAAGGCCAAAAGCCGAAACCCGAAGGTACCTTCGAACTTCACCGTACATGCTTACGAGCTCAGACTAAAGGCCGCTCTGAACCATCTGGGTCCGTACTGTTGACAGCTTCCAGTACGGCGTACGTCGGAGTATTTGAATTGATCAATTCCGTGAGACTGAAGGCGGGTGTGACATCTGCTTAGCGTTTAGACATCACTGAGCGGGGACGAGACCCACTGCACAGGTCCAGCGGCTGGTAAGCCTGACAGTGATGGAGTAAAGTGAAGAACCAGGTGTCATGATGTTTGTAGGCAGTACGCGTGTCTTCTCGACGGGACGGCCAAGCACACGACCGATGAAGATGCGGTGTGATCGAGTGCGAACCTTAAGAGGGTCAGTCCCGAGTCTCGACTACCGACCTAATATTCCACTCGCATCGGCGTGTTGCGTGTTGCGTGATTAAAAACCCCCTCCCCCCTCCCCCCTTCTCCCTCTGTGGAATTGGGCAAGCCTTTCCTGTGGGGACAGTCACGGATCGGAGCAAATGCTCAGGGGACATAGTCGGTAAAGTTCACCCTGAGGGCTCCTGGTGTCTAATGTATCGGAGCGTAGGCTACCTATTGGTGAAACGCGACACAGTTCGTACTCCGATCTTCGCCGATAATAGCTCTTGGAGGCGACCTGGATGATCTTCGCTGGTGGTCGCCGTGGTGGCTGCTCTTTCCTGCCAACTCACTCACTTACTCCGCCACACGGACACAGCTTCCACTTTGGCTGTGAAGGTCTGGGAAGGCCAGAGATGCCTTACAGCCCTTTGCACCGCATGGCGTAACTCTCAACCCTCGCGCTCTCTTCGTTCTGGCGGCCGTGGTGGAGCATTCCCTTGGACAAGAGTTGGAGATGCCGTCGCTGGAGGCGGAGATGAACATGGCAGTCGATGCCCTGGCCCAATTGTGAACAGCGACGCCTAATCGCCGTCATGGCCGTTGTGCTGGAGGCACCGAGGAGCGCTGCAACGGGCAGAGCATGGCATGCACTTGGAGGCGGTGACGGCGCTGCAGGGTGTCGTGGAACCGGCGCGCGAAGGGCTCGGTGCGATGCACGTGAGAGGCGTACCATCTGTGACATGCAGTCTAGCACCGGGGGCAACGTATCGACTGACAGCGGACGCAGCTCCGACTTCTGCGCGCCGAGGCGATTGGTGCAGAGCCAAAGGCTTCCGCTATATCGATCTGGGAGGAGCTCTGTCTGAACCTCCTAGGGTCCCAACGTTAGCGGGCCGACCCCGCGCCTGTATTTCTCTGCGTGCCGTACTCTCTCCACACCAACGACCAGCGCCCGCCGGACTGCCTCATTTCTGCTGTCGCACTGCAGCCCCGTCTCTTTCCGTGTGTCCGACACCCAGACGCTGGATCCAGGGCCGTCGTACCTCTCGCTGCAGCCGCCCGCGCGTCATCCACCAAGCAAACTGCCCGGCGACACAGGCCAATTTTTTTAGACGACCGCGCCCGTGTAGGACTGGGGAAAATGGTCGTGTACCTCTAGGCGCACCGACGACGCGAGCTAGTACGTCGCCCCGTGGGCTTCAAACCCTTTCCCTATAGCTTCGCCATGTCCTCGGAGCTAACAATGCGTGACAACAGACCCAGCTTGAACCTTCGCCACGGCCCACCGCCTTCGTTGACCACTCGCAGACACTGCCTGCTACTTCTGCCGCCTCCGCAGCCTCTCTTCCGCCGCGCAAACCCTCGCGGCGACCCTCCTGCCCCGCACTGCAAACCCACCACACATCCCCCCACCCTCATCATGGATTGGCAACCGCAGGACGAGCAGCTGCGGCAGCTGGCCCAGTGTCTGAAGGACTCGCTCAGCGGTCAGGACCAGACGGCCATGAAGAACGCCGAAATAGTCAGTCAATCGCCGCCGCCGCATTCTGCCCCGTTGTGCTGACCCGGTCGATGTGTACAGATGCTCAAATCGGCTAAGAGCTCGCCCGATATCGACAAGTACCTCGCCTATGCTTTCTCCAACGGACAGCCTCCACCCGCGGTCAACATGGACGCGAACAGCTACTTCTCAGTACGCGCAGCCGCCGCCGTGATGCTCAAGAACGATATCAAGACGTCCTACAAGACCATGCCCGACACATCTCGGTCGTACATACGCTCGGTTATACTAGTCGGTCTGCAAGACCCAAACGCGCAAATGCGAGGCTATGCCGGAAACGTCATTACAGAGCTTGTACGCCAGGGCGGCATCATGGGATGGCCGCAGGTTCTATCGGATCTAGTTGCCCTCGTCAGTAACGCGGATGGCAACACGTCTCAGCAGGCTCAAGAGGGCGCCATGAGTGCCCTGATGAAGATATGTGAAGACAATAAGAAGGGTCTCGACCGTCTGTATCAGGGCCAACGGCCATTGGACTTCTTGTTTGTCCAGCTCCTAAATTTCACCGCCAGCCCCCAACCCAAAGTGCGCGCAGATGCGCTTTCTGCCATCAACTTGTTCATTCCAGACAAACCGTCTGCCGTCGAAGCGAACATGGAAACGCTCCTACGGCAGCTTTTCGCGCTTGCCGCCGACTCGAGTGAGGAAGTGCGCAAACACGTGTGCCGCTCGTTCGTCCACATCGCCGATATTGCACCGCAACAAATCGTGCCCCACATGGGCGGATTGGTCGACTACATGGTCACCCAACAGCGGAATGTTTCAAATACGGACCTTGCTCTAGACGCCGCTGAATTCTGGTTGTGTGTGGGCGAGGACGAGAAGATGCGAGAGCACCTGGGACCCCACCTAGCGAAGATCGTACCTGTCCTATTGGAAAGCATGGTGTACGGCGAAGACGACATTCTGCGACTAGAAGGCGAGAAAGAGGATGCTGAGTTCGAGGATCGGGAGGAGGATATCAAGCCTACCTTCGCCACCAGCAAAGCAGGCAGGCTGACTACATCCGCCAATGGCAGCGGCGCTCTGAATGCCAATGGCACAACTGTGCCCTCGGCTGACGACGATCTGAGCGACGGAGAAATCGACGACTTTGATGACGATGACTCGATCGGCGATCCGGAAGAGCAGTGGAACCTGAGAAAATGCTCGGCGGCTGCGTTGGACGTGCTTGCAAACGTCTTCCACGAGGCCGTGTTTTCAGCCACCCTTCCCTACCTAATGGAAAACCTCAACCATGCAGAATGGCCAAACCGAGAAGCTGCCGTCCTAGCACTCGGTGCCATCGCTGACGGGTGCATGCCCTTTGTTGAGCCACATCTCCCCACGCTCACTCCTTATATGATTACGCTTCTGAGCGACAGCGAACCTGTCGTACGACAGATCACCTGCTGGTCTCTGGGACGATACTCCGGCTGGGCCTCACACCTTGCTGATGAGGGGAAGAACCAATTTTTCGTGCCCATGATGGACGGGATCCTACAGAAGATGCTGGATCCCAACAAGCGAGTTCAAGAAGCAGCGGCTTCGGCGTTTGCGAACCTGGAAGAAAAGGCGAACAAGGAGCTTAGAGCCTACTGTACCATCATCGTGCGCCAGTTTGTACAGTGCTTTGCCAAGTACAAGGACCGGAACATGTTCATTCTTTACGACTGCGTGCAGACCCTCGCCGAACATGTCGGTCCGGAGCTCGCCCAGGATGAACTCGTCGCTTTACTCATGCCTGCGCTCATCCAACGGTGGAACAAGGTGTCGGATCAATCGCGAGAGATGTTTCCACTTCTTGAGTGCCTCTCGTACGTTGCTACTGCCCTCGGCGGTGCTTTTGCAAGCTACGCTCCAGGCATTTTCCAACGGTGTATCAACATCGTGACGCGGAACCTCGAGGAGACGATTCTCGCCAATAGCAATCCCGCTCTTGATGTACCGGACAAAGACTTCCTAGTTACCAGCCTAGACCTGATTAGCGCAATCATTCAAGCTCTGCCATCGGACGCCAGCAGTGAGCTGATCAGCAGGTCGACAGATTTCTTCAACTTGTTGGCCATGTGCATGAGAGACACCAACAACGATGTTCGACAATCTGCCTATGCACTTCTCGGAGATTGTGCCATCTACGTCTTCTCACGTCTGCAGCCATGCCTGCCGTCCATCCTCGAGATCCTCATCGGTCAACTGGAGCTCTCGCAGGTCTTGCTCGATGGCGAAGAGACGGGCTATTCTGTCATCAACAATGCTTGCTGGTCGGTGGGTGAGATTGCAATGAGGCAGAAGGACGGGATGCAACCGTACGTGGAGCGATTGCTTCAGAAAATTGCTACTATATTGTTCAACGACAAAGTACCGGAATCGTTGAATGAGAACGCAGCCATTGCTCTGGGAAGGCTGGGATTAGGTTGTTCACAGCAGCTCGCGGTGCACCTGGCACAGATCGCCCCTCCCTTCCTCCGTTCGATCAAGAACGTGATGTGGACTGATGAAAAGGCGCATGCACTCACTGGCTTCATGCAGATCATTCTCGCAAACCCTTCCGCAATGGAGCAGAGTCTGCTCGATTTCTTCCGCGAGATGTCTTATGCCCACCCCATCCTGGTCGCGCAGTCAGATGCGCTCCGCGAGACGTTTCAGCAGGTGAGTACCGTACCTTGTCACCGCATTGATGGCAGATCACTGACCAATCCTCGCAGATTCTTGAGCAATACAAGCAAATGATTCCCGACCTTAACGGCTTCCTCGGAAATCTACCGGCCCAAGAGCGAAGCAAGTTTCAACAGCTGTACGGTATCTGAGAATATTCATCCTATTCTTACCACACAAGGGGGCACTGCTGGCGTTGGGTCTTCGTGGGGGCGGGTGCCTGAAAATCCATCAGATGAAAGAGATTGTATGCAATGATGCCGGGTCTTCGGACACCGGTGTGCAGGGCGTATAGAAATCTGCAGTAGGAGGATACGATCTACGAGATAGTACGGGGGTGATAGTGGAGCACAGAGTGTGTCCTCGGCATCTATAGATATTTGGGCGATGTGTGCTCTTGGCTACATACGGCGAGGTCCTTATTTCCTCTTTTATCAAGGGGATAAGCCTGCTGTGGCTATCTCTTCTCCAAATCCTCGAAAGCAAGCGTTCGACATTTCTGGGCGTTCACATAGTTTTCTTGTTGGGTCGCAGTCATAAAGCTTCCCTTCGATGATATATAGCAGTAGATAGATATCCATATGCGTTGCGTCTTTTTCCGCTCTTTAGAGTCGGGTGGCGGGAAGGCGATTTCTTGCCTCTCGAATTTCTTTTGGCTGAGTTACGGCGTCCGAGTGCTTCCAGGTGCAGATGTGTAGGCTAAACTTACTGTTTAGCAGCGGGACCGGCGGGTTCGTACCTGCGCGTGCTGAGCTTGTGGCGCCCGCAAAACGTTTGTTACGAGAAACGGCATTCGGGGGGCTTGCGGCGTCGATAGTTGCGATCAGTGGTTGCTTTCGCGAGAATTTTCCTACTTGAGCCCGTTGCATGCATGGCCGCACCGCACTGTACATGGGTGTATCTGCATGTATGGCCCTGTCTCTCGCCGAAGTTCCAGACCGAGTCCACATGGCGGCGGCGTGGTAGGAGCATAGGTATGCATGTGGAAGTGGCAGGTGGGTGCTATTAATGGGTATATCGGCAGTGGACTGGAGTGGGGTTGGTTCTTGGGACGGGTGATGTTCAGCTGGGCAAGGGTGCTTGTTCTGTGCACGGGTATGGTCGGGGGGAAGGGCTGGGGGGCTTGCAGTGGGGGGATGGTTTGAGGGGCACTGGGGTTGTTGTGGCTGAGACATTGATGATGGTGGAGTAGATGGGAGGAATTGGCGGGCGGGTGGACTTGGGAGGTACTATTTTGGAGGTTGGGTGGGTCTGGCAAGTTGTATTGTATCGTCGGGGTCGGTAGGCGAGACGGGAAGACGAGTAGCACTGTGGCTGGAAGAGCTTGGATCATGTGCTTCGTTGCGTCTGCTGGGCTTGTTGGGTAGCGGTGTCTGAATTTTGGTCTGATACCGTCTTGCTATCACACCATTGACTCACAAAGTAGTGACCAACAGCCTTTGGAAGCGAAACAATACATCTGCGTGAAAAAGAGCATGTACTAGCAATGCGATAGAAGCGAGACTTTGGCGTCACTGCCACGGTGCGGTACCTCGACGCATTTTCGTGACCTCCACTTGGGTCGACGGGTGGAGATGAGAGGTTCAAGATCGTAGGCTTTTGTTACTATATTCGCGCATAGCTGGTCCGCTGGGTTTCAGAGCGCGAGCGGTTTGCCAAGAGCGCGGACAAACCAGGACACGGATGACGGGCCACGGCCAGCTAGAGGAGGAATACCGGAGCCGTTAACGTCATACTGGAGCGGGAATGGGATGCGACAGAGAAGATGGGTTAGTGTATCGCGCACGAGGTGGGCCGTGGACGTGTTCGTCACTGTCACTCTGTGTACAGTAGCCTGCTAGCGTGGTGCCTGCCCAAGCCGTCGGTAGAACAGAGTGATACTTTTTATAAACTGGTCGGCGACCTGAGTGAAAGCTTGTGCGCGACATGGTTGGACATGCCGGTGCCGAATCAAGGTGTGGCTTGCAGGCAGATTGGAGGTTTTGATTGCGGGCAAACGTCGACGTCGAGGTGGGTGCACTAGCGTCAGCAGATGCAAGATCCGGAGCGTGAGCGTGAGTGGAAGAGGTTTCTCGTCGACCCCGGCCACCTCCGCAGACAGCCGTGGACTCCAGGGATTCCCCGGCAGTGGTTCAAGCTTAAATGTAGTCTATCTCTAAATATAGGGTGCGGCGTGGTTGAGCGGGCCAACCTCACCTCGACCCTGGCGACGCTTGCCCCCATATCTACCGTCGCGCACCTGCAAAGAGACAATCGTTCGCTTGAACCTGCTTTGCGTGTCCGTCGCGAAGCTCGTCGCCCATGGGGGCCTCGGTGTTTCGAGCTTGACGTACCTCGTACCTCGTGTCCTTGCCCTCTTTTCCCCTCTGTCGCATGGAATCGTTCCGACACGCGGAGCGGCCACACGGCAGCCCAGCCCTACGACGGACGCAGCGGGATTCCCATCCCGCCGTCACACTTTTGCCAGTTGCCAAATCGAGGGTCTGGCGCGCCCGTGGCACGCAGCACGGCGTGGCCCTTTTTTTCCCTTCCCCTTCCCCTCTGTCTCTCCCCGGCCGGCGGGCTCGCGTAGCCACCAGGTCCCACGCAGCGCGCCCGAGTTTACCTAACAACTAAGGATGCGACGCGGTGCAGGCCGAGCAAGCAGGTTCTATTGACATCCATTTAGCCAGCACGCTGGCAGGAGCAGGCCTGGGTAAGGCTGGCCATAGTCCCGCATGTAGGTAAGAGGTCAGAGAGCCCACGAGCCCCTCACCACGTACGTATGGGCCTGAGTGAGACATGAGAGCATCGTCACAACGCCGATCGGCCGTCGCATGGCTGGCGTGCGCTCTCCGCGGCCTTGTCCTTGTCCTCTGATCTCTGATGAGCTGTGTTGGCGTTGGCCACCCGCGCGAGGGTGACGGGCGAGGTGACGGGCGAGCGAGCGCGATGTGATGCAGCCAAGAAGAGCGGGCGGGCGGCCCTATTTTTGGGTGCAGTTGATATTGGACCCCCGGCCGACTGCAACCAGCTTTAGCGATCCTCGCCCTCGCCCCTCAGCAGCCTGTCCGGGTGCGTGATTGGCCCGTCCCACAGCGCCCGCCATCCCACCTCACTGACCTTGAGATGAAAGCGCTGCAACTCTACCAACCCGTTGCACTCGTCCCGGCCTCATCCAAAGGGCCCTCATGCGTCTGGCCGGGTCCGCGAGCTGACCACCTGCCCCGTGGCGCCGCGATGCGCCCAATTCTCCATCCTCGAGGCCGTCGTCGCCGCCGCGGCCCGTCAGGGCACGGTTGGCCAGCCATCGGGCCACGAAACTAGCCGTTTGACGCCGCTGAGAGCTGGCGTGCAGACAGCCCCCGGAGCCGTCGAAAGGCAGCGAGACGCCCAAACGTCGTCGCAGCCCACCAGCAATGGTTCGACAGGGGCGCCAACCCGTCGTCAAAGGCCGACGGCCAGAGCTAGAGCGCCTCAAGCCTGGGGCAGCATCTCGCGCGCAGGGGTTGCTCAGGCCACCATCTTTCTGGCGGGCTGCTAACTGCAAACTGCACCGCTGAGACACCTTGCCTGCCGTGGACTGGCGGGGAACGGTGTGCTGGTGCCTACTGTCCTCGGCACGGAGGGGTCCACGGCCCTGGAGAGAGCTTGATCCACCGAGTTGCACGGGGGCTATGTCATACGAGCGGCCTGTGAATCACTCTACTGCTCCATTCCATGTCGAGTCCTCCGTAGCTCCCGTCTAGCATTCACCCCTCCCCCTGCTAGCCCCTCCCGTCTCGCCGTTTGCCGGCTGCCAGCTGCTCTCGTGGGCGTGCTGCTATTTGTGGGCCCTCTGCTCGTCTGGCTCTGCACCGAAGCACAAGTCACTTTGTTTCCATGCCGCCCGTGCAGCCTGTCCGCCTCTAGACTGAAGCCTTGTCCTGATACTGCATGGGCCAGCTGCAGGGGCTCTCCCCATACACTCCCTTTACCTTATCCGCCGTCACCCTCGTCCACACCCTCGCTACTCGTCACGCTTCCCGAGGAAACACTTCTCTTTGCGTCAATACCACCATTCAGCCCTCGAGCTAATCTCCCGACTCGCCTCCTGTGCTATATACATATTTGTTCTCAGACATCCCTCCTCAGCCGCCAACCATACCCACCCCTTCCGTCATCGGCTACCGTATCAAGTCCCGCTTTGTCGACCACCACCACCACCACCAAGATCTGCGCCTTGCATATACTCAGCCTCTCCCCGCCCACTGCACCTCCACCCCCCATACAAGACTTATACCGACCCACAGGACTGGAGTGCAACTCATCTAGCACCCCGTGCTTAACACTTCACTACGTTCCAACTTGTCGGTAACTGAGACTTTCTCCTTCTCATTCCAAATGGCAGGACCTGGCGGCGGCCCCTCGAGGCGAAGCCATACCAAATCCCGCAAAGGCTGCAAAACGTGCAAGAAGAGACACATTCGCTGCGATGAAACGTTCCCGCAATGGTAAGTTGAAGCGTAGAAGAGCATGAATTAGCACTGACGTACGCAGTCGAAATTGCACCAAACATCAGGTCCGCTGCGACTACATGGACAACCCGTCTGCAAACATCCCCGAATCGCCAAAATCGCCTCAACAACCAAACCTCCTATGGACGCCTGAAATCGACGCGACCATCGAGCTCTGGCGGCAGACGGGAGAGTTCCCGTTTCCCGAACTGAGAGTGTATCCGCAACCCCAATGGCGCATCTTTCCTAAAAACGACCTCCGTCTCGTCCATCATCTTGCCTCCATTTCCAACGAGATGTTCACAAACAGGACGTCACGGCTCACTCTTTGGACAGACATGATGCCCAAGTAAGCATTTCGTATTGCTCCCGTCTCTGCGTATTCGTTACCTGTAGGGCAGTCTAACACAGACAGGTTCCTGAGCATCGCAGCAACACATCCCTTTGTGATGCACTCTATTCTCGCCTTTTCCGCGTCTCATTTGGCGTGGATCAGTCAGTCGAGTGAGACGCGAAATCTCGCGTTTCATCACGCAGGCATCGCGCTGAAGGGCTTGCACGAAGGCATCGCCAACTTCACCAAGGGCAATTCAGATGCGGTGCTTGCGTCGTCCCTTCTTCTTGCATGGCAGGCAACCGACTGGTAAGTCTCGCAAGCCTATCTGTTTCTGGAAGTAGCCACTGACACGCACCAATAGGAGAGGTTGGGCCTCTTTGGTTACCGGCACGCGCACTGTAAGCATTTCCGTTTCTGATGCTGTGCAAACTTCTTACACGATGCAGGTTATCCAAGCCATGCAGCAATGGCGGCACGAATCCTTGTTTGCTGATTACATCGCTGAGCACAGCCCTATGCGGTCCAAGAGCTTCATGAACCCAATCGGCTCGCCCATTACACAAGAAGCGCGGAGAGAGCACATCAACACCCTAGCAGACATCCAGGACTCTTTACAGCGACTTCAGCCGTACCTCAGCCTCAATCGACACGAGCAAGAAGGGAGATGGGTGGATCAGCTGCGGGGTTACATTGAACGACTAAGGACGGCCGGCGCAGCCCAGACGGCTGAAGAGCAATTCAGTCAGCTCTACGCCCTCCGCAAATGGCTTTTCTGGGTCCCCATTTCACTCCTAGCTGCCAAGCGCAACGATGCCACTGTCCTGGTTGTACTTGCCCATTTCTACGCCACTGCCCTGGCCCTTGAGCCCATGTTCCCGGATGTTGCGTCTGCCTTCTGCACAAGCCTTGCCGTTGGTCCACTGGAAGAGATTGTCCTCATTGTGCAGGGCTACCAGAGTCCCAACTACGACGACCGGACGCAGTCTGTCTCATACCTGATCCAGTTCCCGAGCGACTTGGCTACCTCCTACAAAACCCGGCGCGATTGGTCACGACAAAACGCTGGAGAGGGCTCGCCAGTCCAACAGTCCCCATATGGCCTGGAGACCCTGAATTTGGACCTGCAGAACCAGATCGCGCAGTACAGCTACGGCCAGAGCCTAAGTCCCGCATTCGCACCCTCGCCGCTCAGCTTCTTCCCCACACCTGGAATGTCATCGGGCCAAACATCGCCATACCTCGAGGTCCCACGCACCGCGGTCGAATATGTTAGCAGTGCGTCGTACGCTTCTCCGCTGGAGTCACCTGCCGCCGTACCACCGCCCTACTCGGTACCCGAAGAACATGTTTTCAATTTTGGTATGCCCATGTACCACCCCAGCGGGTTCGTGCCACCACTATCCACCACAATCTGGACGTAAAGACACGAGGCTGAACGATCGTCCAGGGACCACCAGTTGAGATCACAGCCTCCTTCCACCGTTGCACCGGCATCCCACGGAAAGGCCCCGGCTCTCCCTCCACTATCCACAGATGCCGAGCGCACCTCCTACCAAGGTCTACATCATTTGCCTCCCATCACACAGTTCAGCCGTGCGTGACATGGGCTGCGTGGAACTGTCTGCAAATTTACCTACCGCCCGGCAGTACCGCTTCTTCATTGCACGCCTCGCATGACATATCATTACTTAACGAAATAACGACACATTGACTTGAGCACCCGGCTTCAGCATAGCGTTTCGTCTTTGCAACACAGTTTACGCTCCGCTCCGACGATAGCCTTCTTCGGACCCGACTTGCATAAACGCCTTACCGGCCACCAACACTCGCCGGCCCAAAGCTCCCTACTACAGCCCCTCGCCCATAGGCCATCATGCAGCAACAACACAGACACATGGCACCCTGAACGTAGCCGATAGCCGATTGGCTGGCACTGTTCTATACCGTTAGTCGCAGGTTTGCGTCCTTCCGTTGGGTGCACGTTACATTTTACTTTTTGGGGGCCGCACGAGCGCCGCGCTGTCTCCAGGAGATTGGCACCGAGTTCGCACGCGCTAGCCCAGTTGAGGGATACAATTCGTTCGCTTGAAATTACCCGATTTTGCTTGGGGCGGACTCGATTAACTCTTGGAAGTTGGACGGGATGGTTTCTGGGATGCGCTTCCTTCAATGAGCCAGCCGTCTTGGGTATTGCTCGTCCACTACGCTCGCGACTCCTCCCACTTTTTCCTTTTGCTTTGGATTTTTTTTTGCTGCGGATACCCTCGAGCGGAAGGTCGTGTGGAATCACTCGTCTTTCATCTTTCGCTTCTTATTTTTCTCTTGTTGTAAAGCAGATGATTGGAATTTGTCTCATGTCTACTGTGTATGTATTTTTAGAGACCAAGAGCTGAAAAGGTATGGCTGATGGGCAGACGGAAGGACGGCCAATGAAGCAATTGCAGGCCTCATAGCCAGAGCTTGGCATTTCATATCGCAATATGTCACATGAAATGTTGTGTTCCACCGGGCAAAGACGGGAAACATGAACGTGGCGTAGCGCGTACAACCGGAGGGCCACGATGCTTGGTAGCACACGGGACGCTTGAAAAGTGATGTCAACAACACACATATGGAAAGTGGTGGCTACGCCTTGCAGTCCACCTACAGCAGTGCCCCTCACTAGGACGCCCACCATATCGCTCAAACGCATCAATCCCAATCTCGAAGCACACCTATCTCCCGCCCGCTTCCATCGCGCAAAAGCTCAGCTGATGCAAATCAACCTCACCTCCGCGACCCTCACCGGTCACCAGAGGGGCCACATCTGTGGCAGTGCTTGGTGTCCCCCCACCACACCACACCACACACAGGACTCTTCGGATTAATCGGGTCTGCAAGCGGCGGGACCACAACCGCCGGCGCCGCGCCGATCATCTCGCTCTCGCAGAGCCTTCTCGAAGGCGTTTAGCGCGTGGCTCTGGCTATTTGAGGGTGCATGCTGTGATGTACCTAGGCTAAGGTACAGTGGGTTGTACAAGTACCGGCGCTGGGGGACAGGCAGACACAAAGCAGAGTTATTTGGTAGGCTAAATGGTAGTTTGGGTGTTGCATGTTGTTGATCTTTGCGTTCGGTCTCCGCCACAGATGCAGTTACAGTATTGATTAGCTTTGCTGCAGTTTCACACATCGGTTCGGTACGGGGGACCCTCGCTCCTATTACCTTATCGTCGCGCAGATAAGTAGCAGGCTATAACGTAAGTGTGTTCCTGCTTCGGGACGGTCCCTCGCCGCAAGCGAGGAGCGCACCAGCAGAGGTTGTCGGAACAACTAGTTATTGGGAGGATCTTAATCATCCTGATACATGCGTCTATTGGCCGTTATTTTTACCTACAACTTACAGGGGGGTCGGGAGCGGGATGGCAAACTGTTCCCACCCCATACCGCCAAGATTATCAGCAGCTTGATCTGGTCGGTGTGATCTGTCAATTTCTTCTGGCATGATATGAGAGGACGTGAAGGGCCATGTTACATGCTCCCTTTGATCTTGTACCTAGGGTCACTACGGACCTGCGCCGGGCGCGCCGACAGCACATCAGACTCTTTGGATATACTCCACAGGCTCCACTTCCACACACCTTCTCAGCATTAGTAACTCGCAAGACTCGGTCAAAAGCTAGGCTCTAGCAGGCACGTTAAGGTTCGGTGTTCATGTCTTCAAAGCCAACCCAACCCAATCCTAGGCCACCAATTTCCCGATCACCGATCTGCTTGGTACATAGTCCGTAGAGCGTTGTCTAGTCAGTGCCAGCCCGGTTCTAGTGATCCCTTCTCTTGCCTTGCCTTGCCTTGCCTTGCCTTGCCTCTGCCTCTGCCTGTTCACCACAGACGCACGCGCGCAAGGGTATGCATGCAACGCACGTGCGCGAGGACGGGCTTTCGGGAGCCTGTTCTTAGCGTCTCGCTTTCTTCGCTTACCCTTGCGACTCTGTTTTGTGGGGCATTTCAGCGTGATCATTGTGGCGCGCGGAGGGGAGCTTTTAGCGGAGGTTATAACACATGTGGGGGATGATGGCACGGCCGTGTTGCGTAGTACCTCGGTGTTCGGTGATTGGGCACCAGCATAGCGATAGCTCAGGAACATTGGATTGGGAAGCAGACCGGGAAGGGTTGACGCGATTTGGTTCATGAGTAGTGCGTAGTTCCTCTACATTCATCTTAACTGCACTTCGAATCATCGTTGTTATTAGTAAAGCCCTCTTTTAGGCGTAGCTCATACCAATAGCGTCATCGCGGAACGGTTTTGCGACGCTCAACTAGATTCTGACGATGCTCGATTGGGGCTCCAATAGTTGGTGCACTGTTCAGCAACAGACGTGCAAATCGGCTCGCTTCGTCTAGCTCTTTTCTAGTCAGAAAGCAAGTCTTCCGTCTACGTCCGCTCGAACTGTGATAAATGACATCCCAGAACGCCGGAAGGGAGCATTAATCTTCTACCAAAGATATGACCGACTACGCAGAATCGGACACTGTGTCAGCCACATGGGCTAGCCATCATGGAAGCGTACGCTATACTTCTACTCGAGATCAAATATCGGCGTCTTCGTGTCTGCTACTGTTCGCCGGCGTCCAAGGTTCTTGAGATGGAGATGTTCGCGGAGGCTTATGGCATTGTTGGTCGTGGGAAGCCGGTGAAGCTTGGGCGGGAACCCTCGACTTGCAACCCATTTCCGAGCACTGCCTTGGTACTACCGGACACCAGCGTACCATTCAAGGAACACCTGCGTACATGCGGAATATTGCACTACGGCTTTCGGTCCTTCGAGAGGAGAGAGCGGTGCGCACAGTCTCGATAAAGCATTGGATTCGGCGGTTTCTCGACGAAATGCCCCCCTGGTTCTTTGAGCAACGAGGACATTCTGCAGCCGAACCAAGTTGATCATATTTCCTTCTACAGTGTGTACTAATGACTTGCCGTTGTTGCAGGGCGTTCAAGCTACGTAAATGTTTGTTCGAGGATGTGTTCATCGCTCCAAGTCGCTAAAGTACCATTTTGGACACAGGTAGAGAAGCGCTACATACTGATTGCTTACTACTTGAACAGGAGGCGTCACAAGAAGGTGCTAATGTGCAGATGTGTTGCGTTGCGGGGTGGTTCTTTACGATGAACGGGCAGACGTTTTTCCGATGTTAACTCCGGCGCTACGCGTAAGCGCGAGAGGCAAGCTGCCCTTACACCACCCCGCAGATCATCTTAACTGCACGACCTCCGACACCCACCATGTCCGGAGGCTGGAACACGATAGAGAGCGATGCTGTACGACTTCCCGCTTCCACGCAACCTTATATACTTGCTGATGTAACCAGGGCGTGTTCACATACCTCATTGAGAAGCTCGGCGTCAAAGATGTGCAGTTCGAGGAACTCATGACACTGGAGCCCGAGGAGCTGAAGCGCCTGGGCAAGATCTATGGCGTCATTTTCCTCTTCAAATACCCCACGGGCGAGACACGGTCAGACACGCCAAAAGACGGTACCTTCGACCACGAGGCGGCGAGCAACATCTTCTTCGCCGCGCAAACGATACAGAACGCATGCGGCACACAAGCGCTGCTATCGGTGCTACTCAACAAGGATGGCGAGGTGGAGCTTGGGAAGGAACTTAAGGAGTTCAAGGAGTTCACGGGCGAATTTCCGCCCGAGGTGCGATCACACTGCGGAGCGCAACTAGGAACTTGCCACTGACTCTGTACAGTTCCGTGGCGATACGTTGACGAATTCTGATATTATTCGAGAGGTGCACAACTCCTTCGCCAGATCATCGCCGTTCATAGATGAAACACAGCGGACAGCGACCGAGGATGACGATGTCTATCATTTCATTGCGTAAGCCAGAACAGTCAGTACTCTTATTGTTCACACTGACGTAATGGTAGCTACACATCAATAAACGACAAGCTCTACGAACTCGACGGTCTCCAACCCGCGCCTATCCTCCATGGTTCCTGCACAAGCCAAGAGTTCCCCGACAAGGTCATACCTGTCCTCCAGCGGCGCATTGGCCGCTACCCCGCCACCGAGATCCGCTTCAACCTACTCGCCTGCGTCCAGGACCAGCGGATCCGTGCACGAGATATTGGCGACATGGAAGCTTTGGAGGAGCAAGAGGAGAAGAGGAGCTCGTGGTTGTGGGAGAATGCGCTAAGGCGGCACAACTTCGTTGGATTTGTGGGCGAGCTTATGAAAGGCGTCACGCAGGCGAAGCTGGCACAGGGCGGCGGAGCATATGATAAGTGGGTGGAGGATGCAAAGGGCAAGACTAAGAAGAGGATGGACGATCGGAAGAAACAGGGCATTGCGAGTGACGGGCTCGATTGATCAATGGGATGGGACGTCCTACCAGCCATATAATGAACATTCAAGAACCAAACGCAGCCGACTATTATGTCTCAAAGCTTCAGGCATACAACGATTCCACTGACGCGAGCCTAGAAATCCCTGAGCAGCAAAAAAAACCTATATGGAGGACTGTAAAATGTTCTCATTGCACGTGTATACATCGGTGAGCTTCAAAATTTATCATTCCGGTTTAGACTATTTATTTGGTTGCTAATCATTTACTATGTATTCATCGCAACGCCAGATGCATTGCCAATCTCATCCTTCCCTGATCCAAAACTCCTCGCTAAAGACAGTGCTCGAACGCTAGACATGCAACAATTTACCATAATACGATCCGTCTCAAACAAGACAAAAGGGAAAGGAATGGCCAGCATTAATAAAAGCCGCCTATGTACGTTATTTCGTGGGGTAGGGGTGCATGCATTTCGTAAAAGAGGGTCATTAGTCTCGCTGGTGACGCAGGCGAGGCAGATTAGTGGCGACGAGGTCTCTCGCAAGGTTACCGCAACGACAGAATCGATAGATTATGCATGGATCGTTCGGGATGCTTGTGGCCGGCGGCATCTTCTGCCTTGCGAGGCACACTCTGGCGGGGTTGTGCAAGTATTGCAGTTTTTTTGCTCCGCCTCAATGGACACGTGGAGGTGCACAGTTCCTAAACCTCTACAATTCATCCTTGTCGAGGGTCTCCAAGGGCACCTCGCTCGGCTCCTGTGCATCGCTGATGTTGGTTTCTTGGCTGAGCTCGGTATCTACAAAGTCTGCCGCGGATGATGTCGGCTCGGGCGTAGCTGGCTCGTGCAAGGCGTTCTCCAGGTCGACTGCAGAAAGCACAGCCTCGGTCTCGTCGAGGATTGGGGAGGCAATGAATGAGCTCGCCGACGTAAAAGCTTCTTCTACGACCGTTGGTGTAGGCATCGATGTCGATGGGTCCATAGCCTCAGAATGATCTTCCGAGACTATGCTTGCTAGTGGTGGTTCATCGACCGCCTCTTCAGAAGGGCTAAGAGCATCCAGCAATGGCATGGAGGTCTCGAGCTCCTTTTCCTCCACCGTTATAGTGCTAGATACAGAGATGGGCGTCTCATAGGCGTTCCCTATCTGCTCCGATTCCGTAACGATCAAGGTCGCAACCGAGGTCGCAGTCGTGGTAGCCGTAGATGTAATGACAATGGAAGGTACTGTATCAACGATAGAGCCAACTGAGTTCCCGGGAGTTGTGCCCAATTTGGCAGCAGTCAAACTCCAGTCGTGGTTCGCATTCATCGCAAGGAAGATGACTAGAGCTCCGAGGATGACGATGAGGTAGTTTCGTGAATCTCGAAGCTGTAACAGCATATAATTCTTCAGTAGCGTACCAATAGGGATCTCGTGCACCGTGGGTCGGCGGGACATCGATTGTGGCCTTCCCCGAGAGCGGCTGCGGGTATGGTATTGAGGGGTCGGCACATCCGTTGGTGGTGCTTGCGTTGTAACCCTCTCTTGTTCCCTCTTCAGTGCGTCCTCCATGGCATGTAGGCGTTCAGCAATTGAATGTGCCTCTGCAAGAGCCTGTGCCTCGAATTCGAGACGGATGGTCTCCTTCGCTTCTTCAATTTTCTCATCCAGGGTGTCCTCCAACCGCCTGTTCTCCGCCGCTTGCTCCTCAAGCTTTTGCTGCAACACCGCTGCCTCGACTTCGATCCGTCTCTTCAGCTCAACGTCCTCCGCTCTTCGTTTCGCTTCGGCTTCTTCCTCTGACTTCTTCTGTAGCGCTAGTCCTTCGGCGATCTGACGCTCGAGCTCGGCAGCATACAGATGCTTTCTCTGCGCCGCCTCTTCCTCTTCTTGCAGCCTCTTGTCTAAAGCTTTCCTCATATCATCGGGTATCCACGGCGAGATCTCGACATCACATCTCTCCATCTCGCTCCAGGCGGCGGACCAAGCCCCAGCCCGCATCAAGCCATTGGCCGCGTAGATCTTCAGTTCCCATCGCTTCGTACCTGTGCCGACACCTCGACCAGGCCTCTTCACGTGCCGATGGCAGTCTGTACACACGCTCGCGTCTTCTGACTCCGGTGTAGGGTACTTCCATTCTGCCTCCTCTTCGGCCGTCATAGTGCCCCCGCTCATACGACTACCGCGTCCTGTGCCTCCGTCGGTCACACTGCCTTCATCTTCTTCCAAGTCATCGTCGTCTGCGTCTGCATCGGGGCCGACGAAGTGTCCGCACTTGAGCAGTCGTGGTGTCTTGAGCTCCAAGCTCTCCAGTATGCTCTCTTCCAGAACGTCGTACTCGTCGCGCGGATGCGATATCAGTATACCACGACTCATCAACACAACATCTTGCAGCTTCTCCCCCAAGACCCTGTAATTCTCAACAAGCCATTCCGGCATGGCTTTGATCATGAAGTCGTGCGCGTACGGGAGCTGTATCGGAAGGATTGTCACATGGAGCAACACAAGGGGAAGGCTCTGCTGCGGCGTGGGCGTGGCTCGCGGGCTCTGGAGCACCTGGTACTCGCTGTGAACACTGTCCCTCTGGGCTCTAGACCTCCGTGATCCTGTCGTAGAGACTGTATCCGACCGGCTTGTCCTACTCGGCGTCGCCAGCTTGTAATTCCCCTTCACCCGGTCCCGCGGGCTTTCGTATGCGGGGAGCGGCGGCGGAGATGACATCTGCATCGCACGAACCGAAGAGGGATTGCGGAACGGCGGTCGTTCCTTCCGCGGCGTGTATCGCGAATCGAGATTATTGGCTAGGAGGACGGGTTTCGAGGCAACCGAGATTTCGGATGGAAGCGAAGAGACGAAACTCGTCGTCGTAACGGCTGAGATGCGTCGGGATTGTGACGCTGAGAAGCTCGTGGGTCGCGATGTGTACGAGCTGACGTAGGGCTCTAGAATTGGCTCGTCAACGGCTTCGTGCGTGTCCTCGATGCTGGCTATCACGTCGTCTTCGTACACTTCAGACGGCGAGGGCGGCGCTTGATCATCTGGGTCGTCTTCATAGATCGAGAATGGCGTCGCACCCGGCGGGGGTGAATGGTGGACCGTTGTCATTGCGAAATGATTGTCGCTTGTGGAATGCGTTCCGCGTTCTGCTCTCCCTTGCAGAGCGAGCGAGGGGACTGGATTATGAATATTGTGTCAATCGTACAGAGGTTATTTAGTAATATTTGGGCGATAGTCTTCGTTCTGCAGTGTAAGTTGGTTGAATCGTGACTGCTTCCGAAGTCGCATGTTTACGTGGCGTTGCATGGGACAACCGTCTGATTGCCCTTTAGCGAGAAACGTCTCCTAGTGCGGCCCATGATAGGCCACAAATGACAACGTCCTAGTATTTGTCCACGTTGTCGTCTGTGGTAAAGACATGTCTATCACCCAAAAACAATGCTCGTATGATCCGGCCAGTGAGCTTTGCAGACTGCGACTTTGTACCCCAACTTTAGGCCTAGAATGGCCACTAGCTGAGTGTAAGTGCGACAGATAGCTAGAAGCAACACGCCAGGCACCAAAATACGATCGGATGCTGTCAGTACGATACATCGAAGAAATCTGAGGCTTCAGGGAGGGTAATCTTGCGTTACGTCACTGTTTTCGGTGTTGAGCTGGAGCTATCTCGCTCTGTTGATCCTTCAGTCCGCAAACCCATCACGAACAGTCCACCCCTTCTTCTCAAAAGGCCACCCGATAAGCCCAATCGTACACACATCACTCTTCTCCACCTCAGCCGCTTTCCCAAGAAGTTCCTCCACATCCCAATTCACCCACACAAACCTCCCGCTCAGAAACCGCGTCTTCGCAACATCATGCGAGAGCCATACAAGGAAGTGTGCCGGCAGCTCAGCTACGGACGTCTGATCAGTACAGAACAATCAACCGCGGAGATCTGGAATGATTTCTTACCTGTGTCCTTCGGCAGGCTGTCCAATTCGGACTTTCTCAACATCGCCGTGTCAATCACCCCCGGATGCACCGAGCAGAACAACACCTCCGGGTTCTCAGCTGCGAGGTACTCCACTAGCTTTGCCTGTGAGGCCTTGGACGACATGTACGATGAAAGGCCTTTCCACGTAGGTGGGAAAACGCAACCAGCAGCGCCGACTGTGAGGACGGCGGCGCCAGGTCGAGCGCTGGGGAGAAACGCCTGCGTGGCTATGACGATGGATTTTACGTTTGTCTAGGCACAGCGTCAGCCATTTCCAAGACATTGAGTCTGGGATGTTGAAAGGAGGAGATTGAAAGGGGACACAATTCTGTACAAACCTCATACGCCTTCCAAAACTCATCAAGCGGTACATCAGCAATCTTGAACGGCGCGCTGATATACGCAGCATTCAGCACCAAGACATCCCACGCCGCGACCTTCTCCGCGATCTGCTTCGTCGCCGCTTCATCCGTGACCGAGGCGACGAATACATCGATCTCGATGGCTGCATTCGCAGAGCGGATCAAGCGTTCCGTCTCGCGCAGTGTCGACTCCGTTCGTCCGGTGAGTGCGATGTATTTCGCTTCTGCTTGCGCGTACGCGATTGCGGTCGCGCGGCCAACGCCACTCCCCTGTGTTTATCAGTCGCTATTCATCGTCATGTGACATGTGTACATGGGAAGCAGGTGGTTGGGAAAGACTCACGGCACCGGTAATCACCACACTCCTCCCCTCATGACTCAGCTCCGCACTCGTAGGATCAATCGCCGGGTATGTGTCGCTGTGCCATTTGGTGGTCAGAGAGGGAAAGGGCGGCTCCATGACTTCACTGTTCGCGTTTTGATGCTCTGAACCAGAGTGTCGCACGCCTTCGTTTGATGCAAATTGTCGTGCTCTGATATACGGGCCCTTATAGTGCTTCCAAGCACGTCCAGGATAGGCAGTAATCTCGTATATTCGTATAAGCGCTCATGTCAGAATGCCCCGCCTGATCGCCGCCTTAGCATGCCAAACGGCATACAGCATCCGTGAAGTGACTATGTACAGTCTTACAAATCACACAGCACTGCATATGCGGTCCCTTGTCAGCCAAGTGCTCGCCGCGTATCAGAACGCGGCAAAGAACAGCGTTAACAGACCAGTTCACCGATGACATTCACTAGTTGAGAAAAACCGGTGTCAATGTCACATTTGTTATCATTCATCTAAGCTAACTTTCGGGCTTCCACCGCTCTCCGCCGAAACCCAGGGGTATAAGATGTGCTCCATCGCTGATTTTCGTAATCTTGCCTGCTCTACCGTGAGAGACGTGGCCAAGAAGTGATGCTCGTGATGCAAAAGTGTGAAGAGGGGACAGGAAATAAGTTGTACATGCTATAAAGTTGTGGGGCCCAGTCCTCCGAAAAGGAAATAGAGGAGAGGGAAAGAAGGGAAAGTGTCTATGCTAAGCTGCCAAACCACGCTGAACTCGTAAAGAAACCCGAAACCATAACCGCTTACGGCGCCGCGAAAATCGCCAGCGTAGCGCAGAAGTTGCTACGGTTGTCCGAATCCAACGCCAGACCCTTGCCACCCGACGTGATCATATTGACCGACGCCTTGGTGGACAGACCAAAGATGTTGACGTTTGTCGAGTTCTCAATCTGGTTCAGGTCCTGTTGGCAGTCTTGGGTGGTCACACACGTCTGCTCGTAGTTCTGGAAGAACGAGTACGTGCCCGCACCGTAGTTCCAGATGCTGGAGCTGTCGATGATGCGGACGGCCCAGGCGGTCTTGTCGGCCTTGGTGGTGAAGTCTGGATCGAAGTACTTGGCGTTGGTCTTGAACGGTGTGGTGAAATCCGGATTGGGCTGGTAGTAGGGCGTCTCGGTTTGAATGGCGCCGTAGAAGATGTCTTTAGCACCCTGGAAGTGGTACTGCGAAAGGACGGAGTGCTCAGAGGCAGTACCGTAGAGCCAGACAGGTCCTTGCGACTCGACAAGCATGCCGCGACCGTTGTAGATGTCGATTTGCGAGTGGTCGGGTTGGTCGAGCTCGTGGTCGGCGGTCCACAGCCATACGTTCTCGAAGTAACCGTTTGCGCTCTTGGTGATGTGGAGCTGCATGAAAGAACCGATGCACTCCTCGTTTGCACCATGAGGCGAATCGGGGCTCTTCTTGCATTTGTTGGACTGTAGTTCCGTGCCCTGGAAACCGCCGACGCGGAAGTGAACGTCCCAGAGGCCGGCGGCACCAGCCTCTGCGTTGATGTTCCACTCCATCAAGATGGCACCGGGAGCGGCGCCCTTGGTGGAGACGATGATATCTGACATCTCGAAAGAGCCCTTGTCACCAGACTTTTCGCCAATCTTGAACACGGGGACAGGGTTCTCTTGGTCCGCGAAGTTTTCACCGGAAGCCAGGAACACAGGCCAGATCTCACCAACCCACTTGACGTTCTTGGCGGCAGGAATGGTGATCGTCTTCGTGACCACGTAGGCACCGTGCGGAGCGTAGAGAATCTGACCTTCGGTGAGTCCGTCGATAGCCTTCTGGATAGCCTCGGTGTCATCTGTGGTGCCATCACCCTTGGCGCCGGCAGCCAGCAGACTGACGAACTGGCTCGCAGGTACATCCTCGTACTGGGGCTTGCTGCGCTCAAAGAAGCCGTTGTCGCCAAGAAGACTAGCAGGCTTTTGCGGGGCGTTGGAGATGTCACCCTGAACACGGCCCTGCGAGCCCCCGGCTGCGAGTGCGTTGCCTTGGCCCCAGCCAGCGACAGTCTTGCCACCAGCAAGAAGCGGTTGGCCCAACGCCAGGACGGCGGTCTCAGAACCGGCAAAGTCAACATTGTCGAGAACCAGAGAGCCACCGGTGGTGGGGATGCTGTTCTCGGAGAAGGAGGAGTTGACGCCAATGGGAGTGCCAACGAATTTGCTGTCGAGCATGATGACCGAGCCGACAGTCTGGTTGTCAGGAGCGTTCGCCATATCCAAGCCGACCTTGCAGTTGTTGAAGGTGTTCGACTTCATAGTCCAAAGCCAGTTCCAGTTCATGTAGATACCCGTGGCGCAACCGTTGAAGGTCATGTTGCGGGTGGTGAACTGTTGGGAGCCGAGGAAAGCACCAACCGCTCCGCCATTGAAGACGAGATCGGTCATGAAGCCACCGGAACCGTTGTCCTGGAAGATACCCTTCTGGTCCTTGCCAGCATCACCCTCGGCCATGTTGAAGACGACATTTTGGATGCTGGTGGCCTGCGATACCTGCCAGTGAATACCAGCGGCGACCTTGGTGTCCTTGATATCGATGATCATGTTGCGGACTTGACGGTAGAAGTTGTTCTGGTTGGTGTACCAGTTGGCACCGTTGCCGCCGGGAATGTAGGGATCCGCATCGATGACACCCATGCCCTCGAAGGCAGCCGCAGCCTTTAGCGTGGGTAGCTGTTTGACATCACCAATAAACTGGGTGTAGTAGTATTGGATGATGGGCTTGCTGACGAGGTACGTGCCAGGAGGGAAGTAAACGATGGCGGGGGAAGTGGTCGTAGAGTCGCACTTCTCGCCGCAGCGGGTACCATCGGCGACGGCTTTGTTGATGGCCTCGGTGTCGTCAGTGGTGCCATCGCCCTTGGCTCCATAGTCCTTGATATTGCGGAACACCTTGTAATCGGCGTTTCCACTGAAAGGTGCCTTGCCCGTGTGGAGTTTGGGATCGGCGAGCCAGTAGCCAGTAGCACCGGTAGGGGGAGCCCCAGCCTGCGCGACCGGCGCGGCAGTGGATGGGGTGGCGGAGAGGAGCACGCGCAGCGTGAGGAGGAGCGCAGTAGCGCTGAAGGCCACCATGGTAGCGGCGAAGAGGTAGAAAGTTTTGCGTGTAAAGCGTGGGTACGATGTTGTAAAAGGCTGAAAGAAAGCCCGTCAGTGTCCTGCAAAGACGGTGGTAATTTTTTGCCAGGAATGCGAGGGTGCGGTATGCAAGTTGTCGCGGTGGGTGGTTTAGTTGTCTGGAGCAACAGGTGGAAAAATATATAGCCAACAAAAAGCTTCACAATGTGGTGAAAAGAGTGACTGGAACGAAAGTACACAATAGCATTGAATGCAACAATGACAAAGAATAGAAGAAGCTTCCGTGAAGGTGGCGTAAGGCGAGAAAGGAAGGGAGGTGATCATTCATATACGAAAAGTCACAGAGGCCTGGAATTAGACTCACATTAGGTGTGGGTGGGCGCCAATAGGCAGGTGTGTTTCCAAAACTCCTTGTTTCAAGTTTCTGATGGTCGTCGGCATGCGTTTGTCGCTCACGTCTGGCCGCTACGCTGCCGGCATCGCATGGACATTTTATGTCCAGATGGTGCCGGTCACCCCAGTGCTCTGCTGCCGCCACATGGTCTCCCACCGCGCCCGCCGACGGCACCAGCAAGCCATCACTCTGTCGCGCCTCATGATGTGGACACAGAGCCATACCTGCCTGCCCCGAAGCCCAGGTCCCACAGGGGTGACGAGGAATGCGCCTGTGGCCACCGCGGGTACATTCAAATCGCCCGGGGGTGGAGACAGGGAGTCTTGTGCGTGTAGTCCCGGATGCTAGGGCTGCGAGTGAAACACCCGACGAGCGTGAGCCATTGAATTCATCTGGCGGGAGGAGGATGCTGTATGGGTCCACAGGGTTGTCGTTGGGATTGACAAGATGGCGGCTGCCGAGGCCTCCTGGCTCTGAAACAGGAAAGAGTCTCATCTAAACCTCCGATCACCGATCGCTGCGTGCTCATTGGCCGCGCGTTTCGCCAGCGGGAGATAGTCCCAGGGCAGCGCTTCACGGCCAGGCACTTGCAGCCCTGCGAGAGGCTGTCTGGTCGACGCGCCGGCCAGCACATCGCGCCGAGAGAAACAAGACTGCCATCAGCCACGGCGACACATCCAGACATCCAGACACGTTTGTTATGAGTCGCGCACTCACGATACCCCACTTCTTAGTCAACCATGTCCGGCGCATGCCTCACACAGATGACGGCCGTCGCGATGCGACCAGGACTCCGCCGCCGCCTTTCATTTCACGATCCTTTACCTGCACGGCACCAGCGAGCGAGGCTGACTGCCCAACGAGCACAGAGGAAGCTGCCGACTGCAACGTCACCTTCCTCACGCGTGCATACATTCACCTCTCACAACCCCGCGCATGCCAGCCCTCCAGAGCACTCCAGAGCCCTCCAACGACCAGGGTTGTTGATTCCATCATCCTTGATTTCATCGTCCACCGTCGTTCGCAAATCATAGCACGAGAGGCAGATCCAGCCGCCAAAACGCGCCCGAATAGAAGCCGGGGTCGTCCTACAATAGAGTGCACTTTTATTCAAGGGGCTACTTGCAAAGGTCCCCGTTGTTTGATGCGCGCCGATCCTTCAAGCGTAAACATGTTTAATACCCTAGTCTGCCCAATCACGCGCCGCATACGGTTTCCTTTCTTGCCTATTTCGCGCGCATGCTGCCCGCCCCGGAAATGCTCCAGGACTGCTGTGCAATCAACCTCTGGTGCGCCGGAGATGGTGGAACTGGGGAGGACGGGGAGGAAGCCAGAATCTTGCCATCCATTACCAGAAATCCTTTGCGCTGTTCTCTGTGGCAGGTTGCACCGAGAGCCGAATCTTCCAGTTTTGCTCATCTTTTTGGAAGGCACGAATCACATGTGCAAGTCGCTCTATGCCCTCTGCTAGCATGTCTTCTTCTTCCCAGGCAAAGCACATTCTATCCTGGGTTAGCCAATTTCATAAAGCAGGACTGTACCCGAAAGCACGACACCTGCAAACGCCTTACTGCTGCAGTGGCTTGAAGACAGGGCGTACGCAAAACCGACCTACCTTATATCGTTTTCGAAATGTGTACCTGCGTGCTCAGTGTCACCGGGGACTTCGAAGATCTCGCCCTACACGCACAGCCGTTAGCGCCCCGAAACGTGGATCTGGAAGCGGTTCAGCGCCCACCTGTGCAACCACAACATTCTCCTCCTCTTTGGCACGCTGTGTTACGAGTGCGCCTTTGAGCGGATGCGGCAAGGTCAGCCATATGAAGTACCCGCCAACAAAGTCGCGGTCTGTTTGAGGAAGGCGACAACCGAGCGGGATCAGGTGCTTGTTGATAGCGCTGATTATCTTTCGGTAGCGTTGACCGTAAGCTGGCTGCAGAGTGTCATATACGTGGCTTTGTAGTTTCCCCGATTCCAGTGTTTCCGCTAAGAAAGTGGCCGCGAGCTGGGAGGGAGCGCCGCCTGAGCGACTCGAGCCTCTGTGACGACGTTAGTTGTTGCACGGAACAGGTTCTGCTATAGCCAGTTCCGCTCATCGAGGCCAGCTCGCGAAGGCTAAGACCGCGCAAACCAAGCAGACGTCGGATTCTCACATGTCTGTAGCTTCCAATCCAAGACTACAGGCTCTTACACCCTTGTGGACAAGCTTTACAGCACACACCAGTTCGTATAGCAGGCTACACGATGGAAGGAGGGCCATGGAGCAGATGTTACGACGAATAGACATGAAGGAGAACATGCTCGATGCGTACGTACGTTTGGCTCACACCATAGGCTAGCTTCGCCGTCCCCTCGCACCATCCAGTCCTTAGGCCAGGGCCGCAAATCTTGGAAAAGCTTCCGTTCGAGGCAGCGTTGCCAAAACCGTCGGCGCCTTCTCTTTCGGCACCGCCGTCGAGGTACCTATCAACGTCGACAATGCGGGGAAGGATCGCCTTCTGGACGGACAAGGATTCCGCCGTGAGACTTGAAGGCCATTGGAGGAAGTCGTATACATCATCGGTGATGATCAAAGCGTCGTACTCTCTTGCCAGCATCACTAGCTCCTCTCTTCTCTTCCGGGTCATCGTCTTGAACGACGGGTTGGAGAAGGTTGGGACGGCATAGATGACGTGGCGATAGATCTTTGACCATGGCCGCGGTGGTTTGATGCGCTAGTCACTTGGTCAGTCGGAACTTTCGACGTGTGGTTAGATCGCTGGCGGCTTTGGCCGACGATGGACGACGGTCACTCGGATCACAGTCGACCACTTCAAGCGGTATGGTGGTTAGACTGGTCGATGTAGACACAAAAGCGATGCGCCAGGTGTTCGTACCAGTCCGAGCTTGAGGTACAAGATGCGTCGTGAAGCTACTTAGAGTACCAAGTAGTGGTCTGCAAAGCTCATCCAGAGGGGTCTCAGCACACGTAGTGTCTCATACTAGGCCCGCCTGAGGTCTCGCTGTTGCGACGCATCGTGTACCCAGCCTTGGGTGGTAGCTTGCCCAAGCTGTATGTGCCCGACGTGCACGCCACTTACCGGCTCAGTATTGCCTTCAGCGGCCGCTTTTTCCTCACTCTTTCGTATCTCACGTCTCAAGAAGTCAATGTCGATACCCTCCTCATCTTCTGGTACAGCCCGGAGCTTTAGCGCACTATCCTCGAAAATGCGGAAGGCTAGCATATAAGCGGGCGCGACTATCCACACATTACGCGTGTACACGGGATCGGTGAAGACCTGGAGCAGACATGCCAGATTCTGCGAGGCACCACCGGTAATTGTTATTCGCTCGTCGGTAATAGGTGTCGGAGGCTGATAGAACGAAGTGAACCAAGATGCCAGTTGCTTACGCAGCTTTGGATCTGCCCAGTATCAGTATTCGGCCTCGGACGCAGGCATGCGCGGACACGTGCCACCAGTATCTTGCCCATATAGCAGCGCTGGGTTGCTCAGCGAAGTTGATTGGAACACGGCCTGGGATCCATTCTCAACCAAGTGCGTAGGTAACAGGGAGGTGTTGGGCCATCTACACGGGGAGATGTCGTCAGCAGCCATTAGCGAGACGCCGAGGTGGCCCGCGTACGCGCAGGCAACATGCACTCTACGTGATTCGGCCCTCCACACCCGGCACAGGCTCGTGAGGTATCGTGAAGGGCGCCCATCGGACTTGCAAAAGGGTCGGTACTTGGACGCAGTGAGGTGGTGAGGTGGTGATGTCTCGGGCCGTGCCGTCCAAGGTGAAGACGGGTTCAAGCGGCGGGGGGTACACGAAGAAAGGGGCTGACTACATACCCTCTCAAGAGATTGATGAGCTGCTTGGAACTCGTAGCTGACCCGACGACGTCGGAGAAATTTCGTGGACCCATAATCCCCCTTAACACGGCGGCGTGCGCGCGGCACCGTCTGAACACGTACCGGAGGGGGGTGTCCAAGCGCCAAATAATGCGAGGCTCGGCTCGGTAACGATGCCGTCAGGGCGGGCAAAGTGTGGCTGGTGTGCGCCACCCGCCTGGGACTGGGTGGGACTGCTGGAGAGAGTGGGTAACGGGGCGGTCGGGAAAAGGAAGTGCACAGCCTGGCGGTGGTGAGGTTTGGAGGGCGGATGCGAGCGGGCAGCCGGTCAAAGGGCAGGGAGTGCTGGCCAAACCCACTTGCTCGTTCCGTCGTGGAGATGGTGGAGTCGGGAACCACGCTCTGCCACACTCGTCGGCAAGACATGCAGAATAGCGCGCCAAGAGATGCTGCTTAATCGATAGACATACGTCACGCCCAATAATTACTGTTCGCGTACTTGTAGCACCGTTACTTTCTAGTGTTGCTTTTTAAAGCGCAGATCAGCCAGATGCTCCTCTGCCCGGGACGCGGCCGATTTGCAAGCCCGCTTATGCATCATTTGCCAAACATTGACCGTCGGCGTCGACTCGCGGGCGCGCGGCACCGGCGACGCTGAAGCAACTGGCAGACAGGCAGACAGGCAGACAGGCAAGAGGCTGAGGCTGTGACGGCCGCTAGCAGTGCCGTCGAAAAACCCTGCCTGCGAGGCCCCCCGCTCCGCTGCCCTTCAGGCGATCGCTGGGGTCATCAGGTGCAAGGCGCAGGTCCCGGAGCAAATGGGCGTGCCCTTTGAGCAGCATGACGCCTTCCGACGGCGCGGGCTGACACTGCGACAGCCGCACGTCTCTGGCTGCAATTAGCTGCTCCAGCAAACGTGAAACCAATGGGACCAACGGGAACGCGGCATCAGGGCATATCCGGGCCCTCCCCTGGGCACGTTTCGGCGGCGAAGTTGGCTGTTGGCGAAAGCGACCCACTTTGCGCAAAGCTTGCCTCACCCTTGGGCGATGGTGACTTGGACGCCGCCTCCCGTACATAAGCTATGTATGCCCCAAACTCCTTAGTACTGTTAGCCTCCCAGACAATTCTTCCCACCCAAGGTCTCTCCGGTGACCAGCCCCGCCTCTATGGCGTCTTGTTTGTTTGTTCCCACCACCCAGTAGTTGACAAATAGCGAGTAAACACCACCCGCAAGCTCCCCCCGACTATATTGCCGCCCTCCGCCGCTCGTCTTCCATCATGTCCGTCGTCGAGAAGAAGCGGTCGAACCGCCGCATCTCGTCCATGTTCTCCAGCGGTTCCTCCACGCCCTCCTCCCGGGGATCTGGGTCGGCCTCTGTCGCATCCAGTGATTCGGGAAGCCGCCTCTCCCGCATGAAGAAAAGAGTGGTGAATAGCCCCAGCTCCCCTTTTGCCGACTGCACTGACAATGTGCTTCCGAATACAGTCTTCCCTGGGCCCCACCGTCGAATATCCTCCTCCGCCGCCTCCGAGCTACCCGGCGCACAAGCCCGCCACGATACAGCCCGTCGACTCCGCACCTGCCGTCCTGCAGCCCATTTTAGAACCCCCTCCCCCGATCCCCTCGTTGGACCCGCGAAGCTCTTCGCCATCCCGGTTGACCAAGAGCCGCCCCAGCACACCGAGTGGTCGAATGACACCGAACGAGAGACCAAGTGGTGACGGAGCAAATAGCCTCCTCGCCCCGGCGGACCCCAACATGAAGAAAAACCGGCGGAGAAGCAGGCTATTTGGCGGCGGCGAGAGCAGCGATGAGCGCGTGAGCGATCTTGACAAAGATGGCCCTATGGCCTGGGTTGTCGGACACAAGGGCAGGGTTGCATACAACCTGACCATGCTTCTGAATGGCGAAAAGGTGAGTCCCGAAGATACGGGACAGCTCACATGCAAGGGCTGACAGTCTCCTCAGGTGCCCGAGCTGTGGGATGAGCAAGGCGACACTTTCGTCTACCTTTTTCCGCGGACATCAAACAGAGGTCCCTCTTTCCGCATAGACTCATCCGTGTACGGCGCCTCTCGCGTCATGACGCGGCTAGTACACGGAAGACTGTATAGCGAAGCTACCGTGACTCCGCACGATCTGCCCGATCGTTTCCGTAGCTCATCCGTGCCGCCCTCGCGGACAGCATCCCCCGACCAGAGCGTAGCGGACAGCTCGGAGGGGTCCAAGGGATCCAGAGCGCTGAGCGATGCCACAGAAGACGACCACACCGAGAGGCACCTCTACATGCCCATTGCTCTGAGTACTGACCAGGCACAAATTACCCCACAAACGCAAGACCCAACGCTATCACCCAAGGATGTTGATACCCTCGTGACGTACCGCAACTTCTTCGCCTTTCTCATCGGCCAGTCCTTGGTCGCCACACGCAGGCACCCCGACATCTTTGAGATCTTCCTGCGGATCTCCGACATTTTGCACCACTACAACTTCTCCAATGTGGACAAGTCCTCGTTTGGCGAAGTCGCGGCATCCAGCTTCGACAGCTATGTGGTAGAGCTGAACCTGGCCGATGTCCGAACCAGCCGGGAGAAGACCATCGAGGCCCTTATCCTTGGCGAGAAGATGCGTTCAATGTCTCTATACACCGAAGGCTTTGTGCATGCCGCGGGAAAGTATGAGAGTATCAAAGAGCTCCAACACCCCAAATTTGACCTCATCAACCATAAAACCATCACTCGGATAGCGCGCGCATCGTTAGACCTGGACAACCGGGTGCAGAACATCAATCTCAAACTCAAAGAATTCGAGTTCGCTGCCATGTTCGCTGGCATTATGAACAGCGACACATCGGACGAGAAGAAAGTGATCAGCTTCAAACGATGGAAGTCGGCATTCATGAGCACGAGATCGTTTACGTTGGACTACTACCGGCACAAGTACGGTGGGTGGCTTCCCAGAGCTGCGTCAAAGAAGAACAATCTTACTGTCAGCGGCCTCAATCGCTTGGTCCTGCAAGACCTGTACCAGGACATGTGTGACCTGTACGAGCTACTTGTGGACCGGAAAAATCTTACCAACCGTACCGCGGACGGTTTCATGAGCGAAGACGAGAGACCTGATTTCGAATCTGTTGCGAATCGCGCCCTGCGCAAAGTTCTTAGCGAGTATGACCGCAGTGTACCGCCAGTACAGCCGCCAATCCCCTTTGACGTACCGCTGTACCCCACACTCCAGGGTCTGAAGCGAGACTACCCGTCAGGGGATCTTAAGAAGGACCAGAAGGCTCGTGCGAAAAAGCTCAGCAAAGATGAGATTGCCAAGATGATCCAAGAGTCGCACAACAAGGACGCCGTGCTGAAGAAGACGCCATTCCTGGAAGCTTATCGTCGCTTCGAGCACAAGCAGGCCGCTGGCTCCACCATGGAGGAGCTTTGCCAAATGCGGGTAGGACAATGGCTGTTCCTCTACGCCACGATCCAGTCGCTGCCCATGCTGGTGGTTGATGCCCCCCGCTTACGATATACCGAAGGCGTAGAATACTTCCTATGCGAGGTTCCGCGATCCGGCGTGCCCTGGGTCCACGAAGATACGACTCGCACGCGAACATGGTTCGGTGTCGCTGGTGGCTCTCAGGTTGTGAGCCTGCCGAGTGATGTTGTGGAACATGGTGTGGAAGGTATCTTCCGCCGCTCTCACTGCTGGAAGATGGCCGGGATCTGGTCACAAGCCGACATGATGCTGAACGCAGCCATGCAAGAGATGAACGCTGCCCCTCTACCACCCCCGCCACACCTTCTCGACCCATATGGCGGTGGCAACCAACCCCGCCCGCAGAGCCCCGACCGCCGGCGCGAGAGCGTTATGGATATGGGTCTTGAAGCACTACCTTTGCCGCCGGGCATCGCACCTCCGATGGGTTCGCCATCCTCACGACCCACATCCGTTCACGATCCGACAAGAACCTTCGATGCGATGCTTGGACCACCTCCCTCTCCGATGGGCAAGAAGGGAAAAAAGAAATGAATGGATTTCGCTGAATTGACGACGGTACATGACGGCTCTCGGCACAATGATGCCTTTGAATGACCTCTGGACAGCAAACAAAATTGGGCGGATTTATGGCATTGCATACGTTTTGATTTTATGTTATTGCATGGCGGATACTGAGCACGACTGGCGATTTCTTCGGCATTCATTCTGGAAAAGGATCATATGTAGATGGGGGAATAATAATGTATATAAGAGAGTCCAAGGGCGGTCACCGCACCTATGACTATCAAAAAGTCTTATCAGACTTGCAACGCGAAATAATTAATCATCACACTTGTCAACATTATTCGGTTGTCGTGCATCGATCAATGTAGGTAGCTATCGGTGTGCCACGAGGCGAACTGACGTGGGCCCAGCCGTCACCGCCAGCGCGATCCGAGCTTTGATTGATTTATCCACACGAGCTCCCCGCTCCGGCTTCGCTCCCAGAGCTCATCTTTGAGCTTCCTTGCTGCGCCAATCGCTCCCGCGAGGTCAATATTCAAGCTGCAGCCTGCTCTAGGGAGCCTGCTGGAATAATGACTTCATCCCTCCCCGGCAATCGCAACTTGCCCGTCTCCCAGTACGATCTCGGCACGTACTGGGGTCGCGTGCGGCATTCGGTAGACCTTTCAGATCCCAGGTGAGACAGCTGCGCAATGAACTCTCTTTTGTGCGCGCGAGGTGTGGTGAGTACCACTACCGTTGGCATTTCTCCACAACGCTCGACATGGGCGGTCCAGCGCAAGAACTGACAATCAACGCGCAGGACGCTGCTGACATCCTCCGCCGGCCTCGATCATGCGAAACAACTCGTCACCGCGTACAAGACGGGGGCAATACGGGATATGAACCCAGAGTTATGGAAGGCGAAGAAGATTATCGATTCGACGCTTCATCCAGGTACGGATTGCGCGGCATGAGGGATACATGATAGCATGCTGATTGCATGCAAGATACGGGACTCCCTGTGTTCCTGCCCTTTAGGATGTCAAGTTTCGTGCTGTCCAATTTGGTGGTGACAGGAGGCATGCTCACGCCAGGTCTCGGGGTAAGAGAAGTTCTGTATGGTGGAGTGTGTCGTTTTTGCGTGTGCTAAAACTTTACAGACTGCGGGCACGCTCGGTTGGCAGATAACGAACCAGTCGCTCAACGTCGGCATCAACTTCTCAAACGCGAATAAATCGACACCGCTGTCCACCCAGACGATTATCAAATCATACTGCCTCGCCGTGAGCGCATCATGCGGTGTTGCGCTCGGTCTCAACGCCCTCGTCCCCCGTCTGAAGCGGCTCTCGCCAAATGCAAAGCTCATCGCCGGGCGGCTTGTTCCTTTCGCGGCCGTGGCGAGCGCAGGAGCGTTGAACGTCTTCCTGATGCGCGGAGAGGAGATCAGATACGGCATCGACGTCTACCCCGCCCTCACAGAGGAAGAGAAGATGAAGGTGGAAACCGGGGAGCTTGAGGTCAAGCCTCTGGGCAAGAGTAAGAAGGCAGCCACGCTCGCTGTCGGCGAGACAGCGCTTAGTCGTGTGCTAAATTCGACGCCCATTATGGTCCTGCCGCCTCTTATTCTCGTTAGGCTCCAGAGGACACAATGGCTCAAGCAGAGGCCTAGGATGACTCTTCCCTTGAGTCTCGGTGAGTCAATCCAACGCGCGGCTGTCACCGGGCAAGGCGTTTGCTGATCAGGCCACCAGGACTCATTTTCACAACATCCGTGTTTGCTCTGCCACTTGCTCTAGCGGCCTTTCCGCAGCGTCAAGCTGTCAGTGCCAAGTCTTTGGAGCCTCAGTTCCACGAACAGGGAGGAATGGACGGGTTGGTAGAGTTTAACCGTGGGATATAACGGTGATGGAGGCTGGTAAAGATAGGTGGCACATTTGGGAGCCGGGGTTAGACATGTGCCAAAGGTTGGGGTACACATTCGTACTCTGCAAGGACGTAAGGACTTGCACTAGATCCCCTCACCCTCACCCTTTTACAACGCAGCTTGCGGCCCCAAGCTGGGGCGACACGTGGAGAAAGGGTTCGGAGCGAGTGTTATAGAAGTTCGGGGAAGAGAGCGCTCTGATTGGCTGGACGTGACGATACCGCAACCCAGCATGTACAAAACTTTGACCGGCGCAGAAGGCCTCAGAAAGCACTGGAAAGGTAAATAGAGAGTAAAATAAATTGTCTCAGATCAATTGCACCCCGGTTGGATATCTCCCGTGCGCGCAAGAACCGTGGCCTTTCGGCGTGGCTGCGCTGGTGCCAAAGTGTCCTCTTGCGGTGGTGCCAAAGTGTCCTCTTTGTCAAGTTAAGCTCCGAGCTCTGACATATTTCATGCAGCAACCCAGCCCACCACTCCGCTTCATGTACTATTGACTCCTGCACATACACTTGGGATAGATTCCCCGTTCCTTCTTTCCACCTCGTCAGCGAACTTTTCTATCACAGTCGAGTGCGCCCATCCTCCCCGCCACCTAAGACGTCGCACCTCCATCGGCGAACCTCGAGTCGCATCTCCCCAACCGCACACAATGGCTCCACCCGGTCGCCGGAGACACAATCTCTCCCCCGCCGCCATCTTCCTCGGCCTCGTCTTCCTCTTCGGCTCGACCGCCTCTGCGGCGTCTGCAGTCCTCGGTGTCGACCTAGGGACCGAGTACTTCAAAGCCGCCCTCGTCAAGCCCGGCATTCCGCTCGAAATCGTCCTCACAAAAGACTCGAAGCGAAAAGAGCTCTCTGCCGTCACATTCAAGCCATCGAAGAATGGCCCACTCCCCGCGGGAGAATACCCTGAGCGGTTCTATGGGTCTGACGCGGTTGCGCTCCAGGCGAGGTTTCCCGGCGATGTGTACCCGAATCTGAAGCAGCTGCTGGGTGTGAGCAGTGATGCCGATGTGGTACAGGTGTATACGAGCAGATATCCAGCGCTGAAGACTGAGGGTGTGGAGGGTCGCAAGACGGTTGCGCTGAAGAGCGGTGTGTTCGCCGAGGGCGAGGCGTCGTTCTCGGTGGAGGAGCTACTCGCCATGGAGCTGCAGAATGTCAAGGAGAACGCAAAGGCGATGGCGGGCAAGGGCGTTGACATCACGGATGTGGTCTTCACGGTACCGCCGTTCTGGACCGTGGAGGAGAGGCGCGCGCTTGATGTTGCGGCCAAGCTGGCGGATCTGAAGGTGCTGAGTGTGGTCAGCGACGGGCTGGCTGTCGGCATCAACTATGCGACGAGCAGGTCGTTCCCCGTCGTCAACGAAGGCGGCAAACCGGAGATCAACCTCGTGTTCGACATGGGTGCCGGATCAGCGTCCGCGACTGTCCTCAAATTCCAGGGACGGACCGTCAAGGATGTCGGCAAGCGCAACAAGACGATTCAGGAAGTCCAGGTCATGGGAGCTGGGTGGGACAGGACGCTCGGTGGCGATGCGCTCAACCAGCTCATCGTCGACGACATGATCTCCTCCTTCGTTAACGGTCCCGCTGCGAAGAGCGCATCCATCACTGCCGATCAAGTCAAAGCACATGGACGCACGGCCGCGAAGCTCTTCAAGGATGCAAAGAAGACTCGACAGGTCCTCAGTGCCAACACTCAGACGACCGCTTCCTTCGAGAGCCTCTACGAGGACGTCGACTTCCGCTATAAAATCACCCGGGCCGACTTCGAGAAGCTCGCCGCTGACTTTGCACCGCGCGTGGATGGCCCGATCAATAGGGCGCTCGAAGCCGCAGGTCTCACTCTTGCCGACATCGACTCTCTCATTGTTCATGGCGGCGCCTCCCGTACGCCCTTTGTTCAGCAGCGTCTTGAGACCCTCGTCGGCAAGGCCAAGATCAAGACCAACGTCAACTCCGACGAAGCTGCCGTGTTCGGCGCCGCATTCAAGGCCGCTGGTCTCAGCCCCTCATTCCGTGTCAAGGAGATCCGCGACGCCGATACCCAGGGCTACACCCACGGCATTCAGTACATGTTCAACCTGAAGGATCGTGACCAGAAAGTCTTCACTCCTTCTACCAAGGTCGGAGCGACCAAGGACCTACCCTTCCAGATGATGGGCGAGTTTGAGTTCTCTCTCTACCAGGCAGCTCCCAACGCCAAGGGCGATATTGTCAAGAACCCGGTTCTCCACTTCGCAAGCGGTAACTTGACGAGGGTCGTATCGAAGATGATCGATGAAGACAAGTGCGATCGCGATAGCTTCAACAACTACGTCCAAGTCAGACTAAGCCCTGTCACTGGGGTCCCTGAGGTCACATCTGCATGGGTCACTTGCGATACGGAAGAAACCAAGGCTGGTATCGTTGACGGAGTCAAGAACTTCTTTGGTATGGGCGACAAGAAGGACCAGGAGCCGCTGAAGGAGGGCGAGAGCTCTTCTGAGCCGGCTTCTTCGTCTACCAAGTCATCCAAATCGTCCAAGTCGTCTAAGACATCAAGCTCTACTGCTGCCGAGGCGGAAGCTTCTGAGGATGCGAAGCCGAAGAAGAAAACTGTTCGATCTGCGATTACGTACACTGCGACGGCGAAGGGATACGAGAAGCATCCTCGCAAGGAGTTCAAGCGCATGCAGGACAGGTAAGATTTAGACCCATCAATCACCGCGTTCAAAGGAACTAATCAATCATTACAGGCTTACCGCTTTCGATGCGTCTGACAAGAACCGTCGCGTACGTGAGGAGGTTTTGAACTCCCTAGAGGCGTTCACGTACCGCGCCCGGGATCATCTTGAGGACGAGTCCTTCATCGCCGTGTCTACTGCTGATGTGCGCTCCACCCTCGAGGAGAAACTTAGCGCCACGTCAGACTGGATCTACTCTGAAGGTCCTGATGCCGCACAAGATGTTCTCAAGGCCAAACTCAAAGAGCTGGAAGACATCGTCAAGCCTATCCTCAAACGCAAGGCGGAAACTGTGGACCGTCCTGAGGCCATCAAGTCCTTCGAATCAAATCTCGTCGATATCAACAACGTCGCTGGCATTATCAAGAAGCAGTTGCAGGAACAGGAGGTTGCAAGCTCAAGGTCTTCCGAGGCTGTGAGCAAGGCTTCTGCTTCAAGCGCTGCATCACCATCGCCTTCCCGCGATTCTCTCGACGACCTTGAGGAAGAAGACCCAACTTCATCGGAGGCGGCTGCCGATCCCGAAATCACACCGGTCGCTACCATCTACAGTGACGAGGACCTCAAAACCATCGAGGAAGCCCACAGCAACGCGAAGAAGTGGCTTGAAGAGAAGCAGGCCGCGCAAAAGAAGCTGAAGGAGACGGACGACCCAGCCTTCACCTCTGACGACATCAAAGCCCAAACCAGCAAGCTCGAAAGCGTCATCATCCGCATGATGACAAAGAAAGCCAACGTGCTCAACCAACCCAAGGCGCAAAAACCTAAGCCCAAGTCCTCCAAGCCGAAGAAGAAGGCCTCCGCTAAGAAGGACAAGAAGGCCGCCAAGAAAAATGAGAAGGCTTCTGAGGAGCCAACTCAGGAAGAGCTTGATGAGGCGCTCGCCAAGGCCGGTTTGAAGGGCGAGGGTGTTAAGTTGAAGAATTTTGGGGTGGGCAAGGATAAGGAGGTTAGGGATGCAGATGGGAACCTGCTGACCAAGTTGAAGTTGAGTGAGGATGCGACGGAGGAGGATATCTTGGCGGCTATTGATCGAGCAACGGCAGAGGGGAGGGAGAGGTTGGAGAAGGAGAGCAGAGGGAAGGGGAGTGATGAGTTGTAGAGAAAGGATGGGTTTAGAGTAAGCTTGATGGTGGGAGAGTGGTGAGGATGGGGGTTGTATAGAATCAGTGGACGAGTACACGGATAGCGGTGTGTATGTGAATGAGTTAGAGAGGCTGGGATGGAGCATTTGTAGGAGTTTATACGACACGGAATTATTTCTTTGATTGATGTTCATGCTGCAGCTGCCTTTGTATTCTCGCGGGGGTATATGAACTACGGCAGGAGCTACGGCTCTTCAAACACGCGCATTACATGACCCACTACTAGCGCTCTATCAAAACATCTCACATCACCCCAAACAACACAACCACAACCCCAACCGCCATCACTCCCCAAATCCCACCATTCCTCCCCACCGCCCTCGTCGCCGCAGACTCCCTTATGGTCTTAGCCGGCGACGCGCAAATCAGCCGCGCATCACCCCACTGCTCATCGCTCCACTTTCCAGGCGATTCCTTCATCATGCCAATGAGGAAAAAGGGCGACGCGTTGGAGACCACGCTATCGTAAAACGTGCGGTTGTCGTAGCTTTGATCAGTCGTGGGTGGTTGGAGGTTGGTGGAGGTGCGTACCTGAGCGCCTTCTGTGACGCCCAGGTCGCCGCAGTTATCGGTGTTATTGGCGGGGCTATGTGTGCCGTTGCCAAAGAGGACTATGGGTTGGTTAGTTGGTTATTCGGGTGGATGATTCTGGTTATAATCGATGGCGGATTGGGGAGAGGAGTTAAGGGGGAGGAAGACAGTGAACGCACCATTCGCACTTAGTCCCCACCACGAATCCTCATCGTCGCACTCTTCGGAATCCCAATCCACAATTTGGATACATCTTTTCTCTGGATCTGCCCCGTTCAACGGCTGCTTCGCAGAAGCCTGTGCTGCTTTCACCACCGCATTATAACACTTCTCGCTGAACACGCCCTCACATCCATCCTGGCCATCTGGGCCAATACTACCACCGGTACTCTCCCTCCTGCGACCCAGCGAAAGAGTGACTAGGCACCCTGTATACGGCAGGTCGGGCGAATCGAGGTCTGTATCGTTATCCGTAGAATCGATCCACATATATAGGTCTGTTGTGGAAGGTTCGTCGGTTGTGTTGCGGATGTCGGAGACGCCAAAGTTGAGTGTCCAGTTGGAGGCTGTGATGTTGGCGGGTTGGAAGCCGGGGATGACGTTTGTGCTGGTTACGTTGAAGGATTTGTAGACGCCGGGGTTTTCACAGCTGGGTTCTGTACTGTTTGTTGTGCCTTTTTGGGCTGTAGCGAGGCGCACGAGCGCGAGCGCGATGATTGTGTTGAGTATCATTGCGGAGGTTGTCGAACCGGTACTATCGTATTCAACCTCTCGACGCTACCTTTGCTTCAACTTATGCGAATCCTGCTCTCGCACGAAGTAGTTGCGACGGTGCCCGTACCCACGTCATTCTGTCAGCACGGTACCTTTGCAGATCGTCTTCAGTCAGAGCGGTATCGAATCGAACGCTGGGTTTGACTGCCAAGTGCTTGCCAAGTGAACTCTTACGTTGGTCAACACCGTTTGTAGCATGATTGTTGTGCCGATCCGGGGCTTAGCGGGGACCTGCGTTGGGGGCGGTAGACATGGCGGGCCTTACTGTAATGGGGCGGGAATGTACATGTTACAAGGTCGGGTGATCGTGGGCCTAACGGCGGCTTGGAGCTGTGCGCTGTTGCGCTGGGATGGTGTTGTGTTGCTTGGTGTTGCGGATGACTTGAGAAGTAAGTCAAGTGGTTATACCTAAGGCCTGGGATGCCGAATGTCCGTGTTAGATTCATGGCAAGGCTGACATTGGCAAGGCTGACATGCTTCTTTGTGACATGTTTACCAAGTAATTATAGCTGCTGTATATATGACCCTTCTTATAAGGTTTCCCGGAATGCGGTAGGGCAGCATAGCCTGAACCGCCAGCTCAAGTGTTGCTATTGGGCAAATTCATACTGGACCTCACGGTTGGGCGAGTTCTTGGACATTGTGTTGTCAAGATTCCAGAAAAGGGAAGGCGGCCCTGCGTACAGCAACCCTGCATCTGCTGTACTAGCTAAGGTTCGGTGTGATGCTCGAACGATTGGGCGGAAGGATTAAACAAAATGAGTGTGGGGAAAGAAAGTTGCTCACCTCTTTAAGTTCTCACCGGCTAGTTCCCCGCTTGCGTCATCCCGCTTCATTCTCTCCGATTCAACGTGAAACACCACAACATCGTTATGGCTTAGTTTGTACGTCGCAGTGATGTGAATCCCTTTAGGATTTACCGACCTCGCATATTTTCTCTTTACGTTCGCTGTCGCTCATCACTATTCAGCGTCCAATGATATCATTACTTCCATCGCGATCTAAACGTCATACATCTGAACAATTAGCATATTAATGCCACTTCGCTATCAAATGCCGCGTCACACACTACCGGACAGCCCATGTTCGTACTGACATACTTGGACCTTTAATCCTCAGGATTTAAGCAATTCTTTAACACATCCGCTCTTACACGTCCACAGAAGATCCTTACCGTGCAATCTCACAACGCGGAAGTTCGTGCCAACATGAGTTCAACATCCAGTATAAGTGGAGGAGAAAAGCCTTTCGGCTTCCCGAAGGCGTCGGATGCACCGGGCGAGCAGTTTGAGCCCAGACAGACGGCTACTAGTGAGGATTATACGCCTGATGCATCGAAGTCTATTTCTTTGAGTCCAGCGAGACAGAGACTGGTCGATGATGTACGTCCATACCCACTTACCTCCGTCTCCGTTTCGAGATTCGATGTGCTGACTCTGGGACTAGATCATCGCACTATACAGCTGCCAACCAACCGTCGAGCGCGTAAAGAGGTACACGGCTGACTGCGTCTATGACGACCAGTTCGTCTACGCAAACGACCGCTACAAAATGGCCGGTCAATGGTTCGCGCTACCCAAACTGTTCAATGCCTCCGTCAACGAAGGCTATCAAATCGTTCGCTCCGACGACGAAATCATCCAATTCAAGAACAAACAATCCTGGACCTTCCGTCTCATTCCCAAGACAGCCACCATCACGGGCCTCGTGTCCCTCTCGCTCGATCCCGCAACCAAGGATACGGACTTCATGCAGATTAAGTATCATAAAGACCAGGCGAATGACAAGGATTACAGCCATGAGGGGGTGGGGTTTAGCTTTAAGAAGTGGCAGGCGGATAATGTGGTCAAGCATATGGATGCGCCTGAATTGAAGGAATTTGAGGCGGATAAGGATGCGAAAAAGGAGCATGTAAGGAAGTATGGGACAGGGAAGGAGGCGGGGGTGGCACCGAAGAAGAACTTCACGAAGTAGGTAAAGAATGAGGGCCGGGCCAAATTTGCACAAGGGAAACCCCAATTGCTGGCTCACTAGTATTTGCGTCACTTCTCGTGAAACGCTATAGACATCTTGATAGGCACGCTTCGAACCCGAAGTGTTGGAAAATGCAAACCCCGCACAGTAATCCAATCGCTAAGAGAAAGCAAAGATGCCGAGTTCCAGTCTTAACACCGCGCAGCCGCCCTCAAAGTTTAGATCCGCGTGTCATCATGCCCAGCTACTCAGCCCCGCGACCGTGCACAATTTGCGACAAAGAGAACGCAAACTTCTGTGCACGATGCAAATGCACTTCATACTGCTCCAAGGCTTGCCAGCAGTCTGACTGGAGCACTCACAAGTTACTCTGCGCCTCGTTTCCCGCATTTGCGACTTCAAACCGACCGAGCCCGAATCATTATCGCGCGGTCCTGTTCAATCCCGACAAAGCAAAACCGGAATTTACTTGGCTTCTCTGCAAACGGATCCATGACGATGAGGATGAAGGCAGCTTCCAGAGTCCCGATACCGACACCATGATCGGCGGTCCCGACACTATGATAAGACCTGTACCTATTCAGTACAACAGCAGGCTGAAAAGAGCAGTCCGGAACACATTGGTCGTCGAGTATCGCGACACGTTCTTAGTGGACGGCTCACGACCAAACAAAAGCGTAGCAGCCGTCACCGCCACTCAGCCCGGGGAGTATCACGAGTGGAGGGGCCCCATCGTTACTTACGCAAGATTGGGACAAGGCATCGAGCCGTCGACTTGCAAGGACTTCGATATGGTCGACTTTAGACATGTGACTGATTACTTCCTGTCCTACGCCTACAAACCACCGAAGCCCAAGGCTAATGTAGAGCGAGTGAAAGGTGTTAGGATCAACTGTCTGGGCGACGTGAAGATGCTCAAGAGACCGCACTTCGAAGCAGTCGAGATTCCCACTACGGATGCGATCTTCACCGAGCATGACACTTCAGATATAGCCGACAAAATCGGAATTCCAATCCTGACGCGCCGCTGCCCGCCAGATCCGAAGTGGGTCAACAGCAAACACGCAATGTTCGCACACAAGACTCCTACCACCAATCAAGATGCAACCTTTCTGCACCAGTGCTGCGACCCTGGCGCTGAGTTCGATTTGAGTATCGGATCCTTGGGCTGGGGGTGGTGTCCTATGCGGTGGCAGAGTGATGTGGGAAGTGTGGTTGTTGTACGAAAGGATAAGAAACTACTTCTCCCGATGCATATGGAGGCACTTGCCAGGTACTGTCGGTACGACGTTCAACCTATCCTGGCTCATTCAATTGGCGGTTATCATCCGGAGGAGCCGATCAAGAAAGAGGACGTTTTGAGGATTATCTGTCGGCCGATGTTCGTTATTTATTGGTCCAAGTTCATGAGCGAAAAGAACGGTTATGGCACCGCTAGCCCTTACGACAATGACCTGTGATCAAGCGTTGCACCATGGGGTGCTCTTCTGTAGTTACATCTGTTTGACCCAAGGGAATGTTGAAGTGGGACGTGGTGGCAATGTGTCCGCTTAGTGGCTAGAGTGACTCCCGATGCAAGTACGGACGCTCACAATGTTGCAGAGGATTTGTAGGAAATTGTTTTCAGTGATTGGTGGAATGGTTGCTCACTTTCCGCGTTGCAGAGCAGTAGAAGTGTTAGTCCCATATCCCTTCCAAACCCGATCCACAGCATCCACGCTTTCCGATATCCTTTTACCGCCCACCCATGAACTCGGGCTTGAACGCCTTCACGCCGCCCGCTTTCATCAGCTCCCTTAGCGCAACCGTCGCATACTGACTCGATCCCAGTTGCAGCTTGATAATCACGGCAATCTTCCTCTCTCCTGCCTCCGCCTCGCTCATCTCCACATCCTTGACCTCCTCCTTCGGCCTTCCACGATCATGGGCACCACCAGTGACCCTCTGACCCTCCTTCCTTAACCGATCCAAATCCGTTTCAACGAACTGCTCCTCGTTCCTAATATAGTCCCTAACTTCATACCCAAGCGGCTGAAGCGGCCGAGCAATGAACTTCCGATATCCTCCGCTGAGGCTGATTTCTCTCCAGCTTCTGCGCATGTTGTAGGGGTCGAGTCCGCCACCTCGCTCGCTGCCCATGAATTCTTTGTAGAACTTGCCGATGTCGTTCTTGGGGTACTCTACGTCGAAGCCCGGCTGGGGCAGCACGACGTCCAGAATGGTGTACTTGCCGCTGGCAGCTTCTTCAGCAGTAAGCGGGCGCGCACGCTCAAATTGCTCCTCAGAAGCAAGAGCGCTGTCGGCACCTTCGGGGTTGATGATCATCTCGCCGTCTTGGTCAATCGTTTGATCGGGGGCGGATTGTGCGGACTTCTCTTTATCCTTATGTTCGCTCACAAGAACGAGATCGCCTTCTACAACTTTATCGCCGTACGTAGCCCATCGCTTGCCTGAAACCACGTTCCAAACGAGGCTCTGGTAGGCGTGGACGTACATCAGGCGTAAATTGCGCGGGATGCACATAAGCGCGCCCTGCCAATCTGACAACCTGTCGTGCTTTCCCGATTTTCCATTCCGGGAGCTGAGATGTTGTATGATGTTACGTTCAGCGTTGCACTTCCTCGGCAGAAGGTCGAGCGTTGCGCCACCCTTTTGTGTTGTCTTCCAGATATGCAAAGCTTTTGCTCGGTTCCGGTCATCTTGGGACACCAAGACGCTCGCATCGCCAGTGCCATCGGCAGCGGCGAGAGCAGACTCTGTGTAGGCCAAAAGATCGTCCACAGCGCCTTTGAGGTCTCCTTGCAGCATTTTCAACCCCACAGTGTCGGTGCTCGCAGCAAAGGACCCAAAGCGCTGCAGGCCATAGTAGTTGATGAAACCCTTCTCGGAGAAGTCAGCAATCGCCTTTGATACGATCTCGTTCGCAAGCTTCGTCCGCTGGGCGAGGTCCAGTCCGCTTTCCCCTTGGAACTGGCAGTCGCGCAGTGTGATGGTGAACTCGTTACCCGCCAAATCGCCGAGCTTGATGTCGCGGTTTTGGTACGAAAAGTCGCCGATTGCCGCATTGAAGAGCATCTTGTTGAAGGCATTCATGCGCTCCGCAGTCTGCCGCTTGACGCACAATCGTTGGACAGTGCACGCACGCCTGTCCTTGGTGCCGGCAAAGTTGAGCGCTTTCGCTCCAGTGTTGAGCTTGCTTCCCAGGAAACCGACGACTTCCATGGTGTCCTTGTTCTCCTTGTATAGCGTAAAGTGCAAGAACTCCCCGCCGAGCTCTTCCCATCCCAGCTGTCCCCTACGGCGAGCAGGGCCTTGCCCGCGGGTATCGCTACGTTCTACGGCTCCACCCTTGTTCTTTCCCTTACGCTCCCGCGGCGGTACAGCTTTTATCCGAATCGACTGGTCTGCCTCCATGGAGCTCTCGAGCAGGTTTGGAAATATACGGCGCAGACATTTGTGGGCTTCGGTCCGAATCTCCTTGTCGACAATGGGCGGTGCGATGACGGCTTTGAAGTCTTTTGCCTTCCTGTCTTCTTTTTTCCGTATGGCATGAACGAGCGAGATGATTTGCGACGCCGAAGCTTCGCCAAATATTGAGTGGAGGGTCGCGAGGTCTTCTTCGGAAAGCTATCAAATTTGTGAGTAAGAGCGAATGCAGCAGAAAAACTCCCACGTACTTGTTGGTCTTCTGGCTTTGCCATTTCAGTATCTTCATGATCATTGGCCTTCGCGGCGGCATCAACGCCCTTTGTCTCTGCCTCTGCTATTACATCTTGTTTTGGTGGCGCTTCTGCAGTAGCATCTTCGGTCTTCACCTCCACCTTCTGCTCCTGTTGTGTCTCGGGCTTCTTATCACTCTGATTGCTGTTGACCACCTCTTTATTCACCACCACATTCTCCTCGTCCCTCTTCTCCACACCCGCGAGCCTCAAATGCAGGACCTTCCCGTCCAGCCCAATCTCATTGACCAGAAAATCGGTATACCGGTGCTTCAATACGCCCGTAAAACCTAGATTATCCGGGCACACATACTCGGTGATGCCCGCTCTGACTTCCCTCTCCAAATCGCCATCAGCAGCAGTCGGTCCAGAGTCAATTGGAGCTTTCGGTAGCTCTGTGGATGTAGTCGCGGCAGTGGTTGGGGTGAGGGCGGCGGACTCGGTCGCAGGGTCGAGGCGCGCGCGTTTGGCGGGTCGCCCGTCGATATCTGAGCGTTCAGCCATGTTGTGAGAGTGTGAATGTGCTGCGTGGCGGAGAGAGGAGAATCAAGCTCGAAGGTGAGGTTTTCGAAGATGCGGTTTGGCGGGGAAAGTTTTCGCGAAACAGGCGCACGGACGGAAAGTTTTGGCGGGGCTCCCAAGGTCCGGATGCTAACTTGGTATCATACTGGATCCCTTTGGATGAGCTTTGCAGACGGCTGCTTTGTACCCTCACTACCACAGGTAGCTTTCACGATGCACCTTGAGCCCCCAAGCTGGGCGCGTGCGAAGAACAGCTAAATCTGACTCGTCCTTTGGATTGCCTATTCTGATTAACCTCAAGTATTGATACGTGTAGGCCCTCAAGTTTGCCGCTGTGCCCGCAAACCATTCAATACCCTTCTTACTCATCTGCGTCGTCCTTTGCATTGCCTATCCTGATTACCCTCTAGTAATAATGCGCGTAGGCCCTAAAGGTTGACGCTGTGAGCACAAGATCCTACAAACTTCCCGTGTGCTGCTTGCGCCCGCTCCACTAGAATTGAATCCTTCGTTCAGTACATCATCTGAATCGGTCGTCGCTGGGGCCGGTAAGAGAAACCCTGCACTGTGACAATAGTTGTTGAGAGCCTTTTTGCTGTCGCGTATCATGAGTGGGACGCTACGTGGGGCAATAGTGTGACAGCGGATCCAACGGGAGTTAGCATGTATTAGGTGACAAGCTAGCACTGTAGTCGGTTTTTAGGGTCGAGTTCTTATCTTTTACTCTACCTACTCATAGCAATGCTGCTATGGAGCTCGACATAGGAACACGCGAAGTAAACTTTTAGGGGCAGCTACCTGGTAATGATAAGGACCTACGTAATGTGTGCACCACGGGAGTATTTACAGTTGGATGGGATATGGAGGTCGCGTAGTGAAGCACGTGTATAATACCGCACAATGACATTTTCTATTATAGACCTCTTGGAGCAGTCAGCCTTCCAACAGCCAGATTGCCGACACAATGACTGTACAGCTCCAGCTATTAATACAAAGCGGCGAGCAAAGTTCTCAGGTATGCCAGGCACGAGACATTGACTAGTGTCCAGCAAATCCTCCAATTCGAACTGCATCAAAGGGTGTTCATCGAAAACACCATCTTAACTTCAATACGATGATGAGAAGGAGGCCTCAACATGCTCCTACACCCAATCTACTACGGCTCTCTCAAGCCCCTCGCTCTCTGGCCCGTCAACAATTCCGCCTCCGCACCCTCTCTAACGAGAAAGATGTCCTCATGCCGCACCCCAAACTTGCCCTCGAGATAGATACCAGGCTCATCAGTAAACGTCATACCCGCCTGCAGCAGAGCCCCGCGGTTCCATTTGTTGAGATACGGCGACTCGTGCGCCTTGATCCCGATCCCATGGCCCAACCTGTGGGTAAAGGCATCCCCGTACCCCGCGTCTTCAATCACCGTCCGCGCCGCAATGTCGATACTCGCAGCTGTGGCATTCACTTGAAAGGCCTTAGCTGCAGCCGTTTGTGCGTCCAGCACAATCTGCCAGACCTTCTCCTTCTCTTTCAGCAGGGGGTCGCTCGAGACGTGCGACTCCGGCGCGTCGATGAGGAAGCTGCGGCAAATGTCGGAGGAATAGCCGAGATAGTGTGCTCCTACGTCGATGACGATCATGGTGTCGTACTTTAGGTGCTTGCCGCCTGTCACGAAGCCGCCGTGTGGCAGTGCACCGTGCTCTTCGAAAAGGACGATGTTGAAGAAGAGCTGGAAGCCAATCGCGAGCATCGCGTTGTCAAGAATGGCCGTTACTTGGTTTTCTGTCAACTCTGGTACAAGACACGGCCGCATTGCGCGGACAGCTACCACGGTGCCCGTGTTGACAGCTCGCAAAAGCTCCACTTCTGCACTGCTCTTTTGCTGTCGCACCAGCTCGGCCTCGGGGCTCAAGCCGACAGTCGTGAAGCCAACGCCCGCGAGGCCGCGAACGATGTAATCGCGCATCTCCTCATCAGCCATGAGCGTCGGGTTTGAGGTATTTGCGAAAAGTTGAGACTCAAGGAGCGTGGTGTACGGGTCCCAATGCTCTTCCCAGATGACAACTTCAAGCTCATCGTCACGGGACGGGATACCTAGCATGCGCACCCGGCCTTCTTCGAAATGAGGGGATAAGTAGGCGGTTTTAGCTGTGACGGCGCCGGAAGAAGAGGTTTGGGGGAGAATGAGCATCAGGAACGGGCGCTCTTCTGGCTCCCATGGCTCCCAGTCGACTTGAGAGATGTTGCCATAGTACCTGACTGTCAGCTATTGTCGACTTGTGTGTCGGACAACTTACTGGAAGGTATAGCCTGGCTCGAGGACAAATGCATCAACGCCGTTTATAGCCAGTGCCCGCGCCAATCGATCTCTCCTCTCCAGGAACTCGTCCGCTTCAATTGGCTTCGCTTTGTCCAGGAACGACAGATCCGATCTGAGGTTATCAATTGCGCACTGCTGCACCGCGGCGACGTCTGGCTTAGACGACAACCGCGGGCAATAGACTCGCCATGAGTCGGAGCGGAAAATTGACAAAGAAATGAGCAAGATCAATCCTAATGCCAGAACGAGTCGGTAACTCCTTTGCTGTTTGGGCAGCGCCCGTCTCTCACCAAATTCCGCCTTCATTGTGTTTGACCCTGAATTCACAGCAGTATGGAGCTCGGTTATGTATGCCTGTGATTAAAGAAAATTGGTAATTGTTAGGGCCTTGTACACACGGCATATATGCCAGCCGGGACACCTTTCCCAGTATCCCGGAACGTGAAGTGAGGTGGGGATCGGCAGCGCTTTCTGGATGCGGTTAAGCTGCTCTGGGTTGAGGACGGGTCGCATCGGAGGTCCGGAGCTTTCCGACCTACTGCAATGCCGAGCGATAGCATCGGGTGCAGATACCCTACCCTACTGTGATTGTGAAGGGTCTCTATAAATTCGGTGGGCCCAGGGCAAGTCAAATGGTTCCATACTTCAAATCATCCTTTGCCATGGCCGTCGAAATCGAGACTGTAGCCCACCAGCCGCCCACGTTAGCGTCCAAAACTCCCGACATCGAGGTCGCCCACCAGAATGATGACAAGACTCTCTCGAAAACTCTCGACCCTGAGATTGCCAGTCTCGAGGAGCCTATCAAGGGTTACTACAGCAAGCTCTCCGTATGGCTTATGATACTCTTTTCTGGGCTCGCTATTGGTTCCGATGGGTACAACGCCGCCATAATCGGCAACATCCAGATCCTTATGAAGATCATCTACCCAGACTCCCTCACCAGCACCATCTACACCCGCCTCTCCAATGCCTTCCTTATTGGTATGATCGTCGGTATGATAGGCTTTGGCTTCGTCGCCGACCAGCTAGGTCGCAAAACGGGCGCCGTCGCCACCACTCTTCTCCTCGTCCTCGGGATAGCGCTCTCTGCCTCTGCGCACGGTATGTCCGACACGGGGCTCTTGTGGATGCTTATCATCGCGCGCGGCGTCGCGGGTGTCGGTGCGGGTGGTGAGTATCCCGTTTCCGGCGCCGGTGCGGCCGAGGCGACGGACGAGAACGACACTTTACGCAAGCATCGTGGCTTTATGTTTGCTATGCTGGCAGACTTGTCAGCGAGTTTGGGCTATGTTTTCGCAGGGGTGGTTCCGTTGCTGCTGTTGCTAATTGTGGGTGAGGGGAACGAAGACCGGTACTACATCGTCTGGAGGGCGGCGTTTGCACTGGGTGCCGTCCCACCGTTGGGCATCTTCTGGTTTCGGATGCGAATGGCGGTGGCGACGGCGTACCGCAAATCGGCCATGCGCAAGCAGCGTCAACCGTATGTGCTCGCCGTGAAAAGGTACTGGCGGCCGTTGGTGGGCGTGTCAACCTGTTGGTTCTTGTACAACTGGATCAGTATTCCCTTTGGTATCTTTAGCTCTACCATCATTACGAGGACGAATGCGGGAGACAGCTTGGTGAAAAATCTGGGCTGGGGTGTGGTGATCAATTGTTTTTATATTCCTGGCCCCTTCATCGGTGGATATCTTTCCGACAAGATTGGACGTCGGCAGACAATGGCGCTCGGTTTCACTCTGCAAGCAGTCCTCGGATTCATTCTCGGAGGGGCCATTGGACCTGTTCAAAAGATCTTCCCCCTCTTCATTGTCCTATACGGCGTCTTTCTTACCCTTGGCGAAGTTGGACCTGGCAGGTAAGTCTGAGTATCAGCCATAGACCCGCAACCCAGCTAACATCTCCAGCACTGTCGTCCTGGCCGCCTCTGAGAGCTTCCCCACCTCAATCCGAGGCCAGATGATGGGTTTCATCTCCGCCTGGTCAAAAGCCGGCGCGGCCATCGGCACGCAGGTCTTCACAGCCATCCTCAATTCGTACGTTGACGACCCAGCCAAGGGTGACCAGGTGGCCTTCCTCATCGGTTCCGCCTTTGCCGTGCTCGGCGCGCTGGTGGCATTCTTTGTGATTCCGGATGCGTCGCGGCGGTTGGATGACGATGATGCTGCGTGGAAGGTTTATCTTGCGGATAATGGATGGGAGGCTACGTGGGGTGATAGTGTGACGGCGGATCCAAAGGGTGTCATTATGGACCGGGCGACAAGCTAGGGTTATTTATCCTTGCTAATCGAAGGCGTGTAGTAATATAGAACGCTGCATTTGTTGAATTACAGAGGTTCGATAAGCATAACGGTGACTTACGGCAATAGAGCTGTCGAATTGTATATGTGTGGGCATGTTCGCAATGTGCGCAGAGATTTTTCTGTGCCGTCCTTGTTCTCAAATTGCTGTCAAGCTGCCTGATCGAACGCGAAGCAGGCGAACCTCAAGGCTGACACGTATTCTCAGTTCTTGGGCCTAGAGCAATGAGAACTCTGGAGGCAAAGCCACAGACGCGAAAGCCCATGACCGAAGGCTCCAAGAGTTCGGGACATGCTTCTTCTATCGTCAATGGCGCAGCGATTCGACGCGGTGGTGACGCGTCCTTTCTTACATCCACTAAGACCATGCAGGGTCGCGAACTGTTGAATTGAAGGCTGTGCACCATTGAAAACGTAGCAGGGGAAGCCAGCACGTGACGTATACGCTCTACCCAATTGAAGAGCGCACTACGCGAGACGCTAGCTCATAACCGGGAATGTACGAGGCCCCTAACACCCGATCGGGCTTGTAGAAGACTCGGGGTCCACCCTATGGGCTGGAGTAATATCTTTGTGGGCGGGTGGTCCGGAATGCGCGTCAGGCAGGATGACAGCGTTTCTGCTTGGTACGTTTGAAAGCGAAATATAGACTCCGACCCACGCCGCTGTTGCTGTCTGAGTGGTATAAGATCAGTGCGATCCGATGCCTGTTTGTTGACCGAATTCTCGATTTTAGACGCCCCCTTGCTTGAAATCTCGATACAATTCTGTTATACTGTGAAAGCAGCGACTCTTGCTTACTGACTGCCGGAATCAGCGCGACACACAGCATCGAGAGTCCTGCCCCTCACGCTGTCGAGACCGCAACGCAACCACCCCAACACAGCAACCACAACAAAAATTGAGAGGATGCCGGCGATTCTACTCGAAGTCCGCCATGCGTTCGAGAAGCGCGACAACATGGGCTTTCCCATCCACCCTCTTGCCATCGTGCTCATCGCCGTATTGGGTGCTGGATTCCTCGTCGCCTGTGCATACGCAGTTGCTTCGAGCTACCGCTCTGCAGGAGAGGTCGAGGCCGGTCGATCCATTGGCCAGGAACAATATATGCGAGAAGTGAGGGCGAGGAACATGGACGGTATTATGGCGCAAAGTGTTGGCGCACATTACCAACGTTCACGGCGGGCACCTCTAAGGTGAGAGAATACTGCACTCGTGTGCTGTGCTTCGGCGCTGACTGAATGATAGTTCTGTTGCGACAAGTTCAAAGACTTGAAAGACACCGCAGGTTGCGCTTACGATTATGCGAGAGCAGTGTTGAGGCCGCGTCCGGGATAGCGGCATGACGGATCATTCACAATGAACCGTGTCAATGGTCTGCAGGAATTTCCCCGTGTGGTCCACTCGAAGGGGTCCGAATCCGCAAGACTTCGCAAAGTGTTTCTGGCCCATAACGCTTTGAAGTAGAAGCAGAGGCTATCAAGGATTGACACAGACAAGCTGTCGTCAGGACCTCCTAGTCTAGCTGGTGCGGCAAAAGGGTTGGGGGTATATACATTGAGAACAACCCTTTGTAGGAATACGCTTGCATGGCACTGCAAATGCTCTAGAACGTGTATAGAAATCCAAATCCAAATACTTCCTCAACCACAGACCGGTGGTCACCGTCATACGATTAATTAGCATGCGTCCCTTCGTGACGCCAATGGAGATTCTATGGTGCACTGTGTCGGCGTCGCAAAAGGAACAGCGAGATGGACGTGTGACTCTCGGATGTTGCCAGGGAACAAAATCCAGGCGGTTTGGGTCCCGTCTTAGCTAATGGTCTGAATGCGTGAAGACGAGGGAGCCGGATGTCGCAGACCGTCCAAGTTGACACCAACAATCGATGCAGGCCATTCGAGCCACTTCCACATATGTGTTTCCAACACCAACGCAGCTGTGAAAATGATGTTCGGCGCCAGATCCTTCATCCACCAAATATTTCCAGCTCTTGACGGCAGGATGGCGTAATGAGCTAGAATGACCCATGCTTCAGGTTTTCGTTGCTCGAGTAGGTCAGTAAACTCCGCCGGCGCTCCAACCGGCCAAGACATGAACGAAGTCCAATCGAAACTCTCACCCAGTCCTTGCTTTGTATTGGAGCCGTTGCCAGCGAGGAGCTGCGACATTAGCGCGAAATCTTCGCGAAGTTTCTTTAGAGAATGTATTAAAATGTCGAACCAGAACTCGTAGCGTCGACCCGGCTGCATCCATAGCATTTCAATCTCTCGAAGTTTGCGGTCTTCTTCAATTGCTTGCAGAGAAATTGGGATGGAATATGGCCACCAGTCTCGAGTCACCACCGGGGCCAGAATGCCTTTTGAGATGTGGTGCCAGCATGGCACAAGAATGATGCGTACACCCCGGAGAGAACGGAAAGCCATCGAGATGGCGTGCATTAGTCCGGTGATGGATGCGACACGCTGAGCTGGCTCTTGACTACCGCTACTGATCGTTCGCAGAAAGCCATGGCATTCATCTGACGTGGCCAGTAGGGCGAATATCGTGGCAGTGACCGAGTATAGTAACAAAGCCTCTGCATTCTCTGTCGTTATGTTACTGATAGTGTCGCGGTAACGGATTAGGCCGGTATTCATCTGAGCAGCTGCGATGACATGCAAGTGGTTGCGTTCTTTCTCTGCTGTGACGTTTCGAGAAAGATGGAGCGCTGTCACAGCAAACATGCCTTTGATAACGAAGGCATGACTGCTTGCAAACCGGGATACAGCTGCGCACAAAGCTGCTTGAGCCAATGCATCGTGACTGATTGTTGCACTAGTCTCGGTCGCAAAGTGATGCAGGAGTTGTGTAAAACGAGGGCGCATGATATCCGGAAACCCATCAAGTAGACTTTCGAGAAAGTCTGAGACTGGAGGTGACAGAGGGGGTGACCCATATGACTGAAGTGATACGCTCGTAGACGAGACTGTACGAGAACCTAGTGGCGTGATCGAGCGTGGAGCTGGATCAAATTTGAGGAAGCTGCATTCATTACCACGCCTCATGCAGTTCTTGCATTCTGGACGGCCAGAGTCACACTAGCATAACAGTCAGATTCAGTGCGCGTTCTACGAGGGACGACAGCCTCTGCCAGTTTCACACACGCGGGGGTTCCAGGAGGACTAGAGAACTCACTTTTATCCGCCGCTTCTTGCAGGTAAAGCATCCAAATTTGGATTTCTGATGTGTCTTCCGCAGCGACATTTGGTTGAGGCACTTTGTTTGTCGTTCATTGGAAAGATGTTGAACAGCGAGTGATCACCCTGCAAAGAGAAGGAATAGAAACGAGCTAGCCCACCTGAGCTTAGCGTTGTCTGTTGCGGAATGCTCCGGATGAACTCCGAAGCTCACGTGTTTCCCATTCCCGTCTCAACCTCAAACATTCAAGCGATGGCTTACCAACAGCTTCCATCGCAATGTCGTCATAACTTACAGCTTCTTTGGATGACTGTGGACGCTCGAATACTGCCTTCTCTTCTCGTCTTAGCCAGCGTTATCGGCCACGGGCGCCTCCCCGCAGACTCCCGCAGCACCCCGCAAAACATCCCTGACCTTAATGTCTCGTGCCTCCCCACTATACTGCACAATTGCACGCGCGCCCTCTCGTCATTTTCAAGGTCTTGCCGTTGTATACCATGCACACATGTAAACTTCTGCAGCTCTCTTACGCTTGCACGCTTTGCAGCTGCCCGTTTCGTTGCTGGATCGCCGCTAACAATCAGCTGCAACCCCAAGAAGATCCGACGGAACCTATGCGCCAACCCTTACAATAATTTCATTTGCGGTTACATGGGTCACTGGCAACCGTTGTCAAGATCATCCGCGGGGTAGCTTGGAGCAATATGGAAGGTAGACCGCTCGTTCTGGTCACTTGCGTGCGGGCCCTGTTTGCTGTGACTCTACAAAACCCGACTCTCTCGTCTCTCTCGTCACTCTGCATTACCTTGTTGATTTGGAGTACTTTGTGCTCCGATTCTCACTCCATCGGCATGCACAGCTCCAGAATCTTTGCCTGTTTGGCAGTGCCGCTCTCGGTGTTTGCGCAATGTCCAGACTATTCAGAGTACTCCAAAGTTGTCCACGAGCCTTTGAGCTCAGGGAAGTTCAAACTAGCCTATCAGCGTCCATCCGATGACTGCCGTACTTTTAAGTCGCAGGGCGTGGAAGCCACGCTGTCGCGCATGGAGTCGGTGATAAAAGACCCCGACCTCTACCGCCTCTTCCAGAACGCATACCCAAACACACTCGACACCGCGATAAAGTGGAGAGGACGTGCGGCAGACAATGGAGACGAGGAGCTTACGTTCATCATCACTGGCGACATCAATGCGATGTGGTTGCGCGACTCGTCAAACCAGATGCAAAGCTATTTACCATTGCTCAACGCCAGCAGTGACCCGAACTCAATCGCGAGCCTTTACCGGGGAGCTATAAATCTGCAAGCCAGATACCTTCTTACATCGCCGTACTGCAACTCATTTCAACCTCCTGTCGAGAGCGGTATTCCCCCAGCAGACAATGGCGCGTCAAGCGACGACACCGTCACTCCATCGTACTCGACGAGCTCCGTGTTTGAATGCAAATATGAGTTGGACTCTCTCGCGGCGTTCCTAGAAATATCGACCAACTACTACGAGGCCACTAAGGACATTGGATTTTTCGGCAAGTTCAAGTGGACGCAAGCGATCGAAGCGATCCTTCGAGTCGCAGAAGAGATGAAGACTCCCACATATGGAAACGACGGCACAGTCCTGCAGAGTCCTTACACCTTTACACGCATGACAACGCGAGCTACGGAAACTCTTGCCAATGATGGCAGAGGAAACCCGGTAGCCAACGGCACGGGTCTCATACGAAGCGCTTTCCGACCCAGCGACGATTCCACAATCTACCAGCTGTATATCCCATCCAACATGATGTTCAGCGCTTACCTGACTTCCGCCGCTGATATCATGGATGGGCTGAATACCGGGAACTCTGCCGCTCTCGCCCGGCAGATGCGGGATCTTGCCGACTCAGTGCGCGTCGCTATAGAGACACACGGCACAGTGGAAAATGCGCAATACGGGAAGATTTACGCGTTCGAGGTAGACGGGTTCGGGGGAACCAACATCATGGACGATGCGAACATTCCCTCTCTTCTCTCCGCCCCTTTTAATACTTATCCTGTCGATAAAGAAGTCTATGCCAACACTCGCGCCCTCGTCCTCAGCGCCTCAAATCCGTACTTCATGCGTGGTCCCGTAATCAACGCCGTTGGCGGGCCTCACCAAGGACCAGGACAGGCGTGGCCGATGGCGTCGATTGTGCGCATCTTGACGAGCGATGATGACGAGGAGATTGTGGGGGAACTGAGGCAGATAGTCAGCAGCACGGCGGGTCTAGGTTTGATCCACGAGAGCGTCAGCAGTTTCGATGCGCAGACATGGACGAGACAGTGGTTCAGCTGGGCTAATGGGCTATTTGGGCAAATGATCTTGGATTTGGAGAACCGGAAGCCAGGTATTCTTAGTACCAGCTTTCAGTGAGGTTCGAGCTCTCCCAACACCACACATTTGGAAGCTAGTATGTCACACACCGTTCATGTATAGAGTTTAAGATATGGAGCACCATGGGTATGTCTTGCTCCGAGCATTCCCGGTGCACAGTCTATAGCTTGTTCGATTCATTCACACGTGTAACGTCACTCGACACATTGCAAGCCGCCGAGACACGTGCGTGCTTTTCTCAGGCTGCGGACAAGGCACGGGTGTCCGCATGACTGTTTGTGTACTACAACTTGCGGGAAGGTGCTAAAGCTATGTCAGGCGGAGTGCTTAGTATGAAAAGAGCGCGTGAGGGACGGGAAGGACATGCGGCCTGATCGGTGTGAGCAACTGAGTCTCGGGTTGTTGGTTTCGTCGGGAGGTGTGGTCGATGTTGGCTCACGCCCGTGCAATGATTCGTTGCTGAGCTGGGACTAGCAGAATATGCGTCGTAGAACCAAGACAGCGGGAGCTTCAGTGCAGCTTTGTAGCGTGTGACTTGGTACATGGGCAATGAATCACTGCACCCTGGTGGTCTTGGGTTAGGTGGGTCGGCGCCGTTTGTTGTTGAACGTGTGACGATGTACGCTTCCGACCGTGTCCACAGCGCGCAAGTAGAAAGGCTCCCGTTCGACGCTTCCGATCTTCCAGACATCTGGTCGATCTTCCTCGGTCAAGTTGCCAATGATGGTAGATGTCCGAACTGCGATGAATCAATAAAGGGAGAGTTTCTCAGGCATGAAGGCTCAGCACGCTTCCGTCTGCCGTGTCTGAGTCCACCTTATGCGAAGTCGCGTCGGACTTTTGATGCACCGACTTGCGCCTGTTCAGGGTAAGCGTTGTCAATGCATAGAGGATGGAAGCCCGAGGAACAGCTCTGTTACCACGGACGTTTTGCCGGCACAAGTGGGGAAAACTGTGCGACGGCACCGGAATTGGTGACAAAAACAACACTTCCCGTGCAAATGGCATTACCGTCGGCGATAGGGGAAATCTCAGAATAATTATCGCGGACAATCAGTTGGACGCGGGTCTACAGTCTGTTGGTGGGAAGACATGTTTGAGATGGAAATTGCGTCGAAACGGACAGCGAGGAAACGACCTACCAGACGTCCACCGGACAAAACTCCGCGAGGTTGTCGTGATGGCAGCGGGAAGACTAGCAGAGCCGCGGAACTACCGCGCCCTGTTGCGATCAACAGGCGCGAAGGAAGTCTGCCTCGTTGTGTTGCGAGGCTGTGCCAACAATAGTGCAGCGTCGTTTCGCAGCGTTTGTTGCGATTGCGCGTCAGGACATGCGCTGGCATCATTGAGTCCACTCAGTCGCTTTTGCGAACATGTACAATAATAAGACTAGATGTGCTACGCTGCGGACAGCGCTTAGGGGCCGACGAGTAGGCATGAAGTTTGGCAGCTAGTGAGGCGCCGAGCCAAGACTGTCGTTTCAGATCGCGCATCGACGGGCGGTTACGCATGAAGCTGACCTCAACCATCCAGAGGTCCCAGCAACCAGGCCAAGACGCGGAATCGTGCCATCAAGATCAATCTCGTATGGAGCGCAAGCGGCAAGCCAGCTCTCGAGCTTCAGAGATTTTGCCAATATAGTTCTGGTAGCCGCAGCAACATCAACGAGCCTTGCCGAATTCGTTCTGAACGCGTGGGAAATCAGGAATGTTAGAGGGCCCGCTTCCGGAACGCCTATCGATGCCATCGAATTAACGATCCCGCATGGATCGGCTCCCGACGTCGTGTTACCAACAGCCTTGGCCATATGCTGGCCCGCGCAGACAGGGGCGGCTGCGGATTGGGGAGAGGTTCCAGCACGCAGGGCCGCGTTGTCATCGTCGACATCGTCGGACAGCACGCACGGCGAACCTTTTCTTGCTCGTCCCATCAATCACCAGTCGAGGCGAAGCCAGAACACAAACACGCTGCTCCTCACCTCCGTCTCCTATCAAGTGCCCCACAGTAGCTCAGCTCCACG
>Ga0247733_1000106_pt1 | contig 126872 bp, 115 predicted proteins | sample UWRJL043104R2_FD_180932 | JGI IMG/M metagenome (GOLD analysis project Ga0247733, IMG submission 180932) | Plant litter microbial communities from Arlington Agricultural Research Station in Wisconsin, United States - UWRJ-L043-104R-2 | ecosystem: Environmental > Terrestrial > Plant litter >... | reverse complement strand
AGAAGTTCGAGGAGACGGGCAAGGAGTTCAACTCGGCCGTGAACCAGTTCGATAAGACGGTCGAGAAGAAGGCGGCTGAGTCGAAGAGCTGGCTCGGTGGTCTGTTCGGTGGAAAGTAGATGACGTTTGCTACGGAGCTTGATGGCGATGGGAAGTTGACGACGAACAATACCAATTGCACCTTTTCGATTGATTGATACACACCGGCGTCCGGCATAGGAGTATCTATCTCTGGTTACCTTATCATCTCAACATTGACGTTGCGAGCTTTTCTCTTCACTTTGGCTGCTGATCGTCATCCCAAGGTTGGAATGTATAGTCGAACTTTGCAAAGCTGATCCAGAACTCCTCAATGTTTTGCTTTAACGACGCATCTTGTACCCCAGCCTGGGCTCTCCGATCCAGCCTCTTGACTTCGTCGTGCTGGTACACAATGCCTGTTTATCCAGCCCACATTGAAACGCAGCCGAGTCCTGCCATATTCGAGCATGCCGAGCCTGATCGCACGTATCTGCAGTGCCGTGCTGCGCTATGGGCTCGTTGGTAGGTGGGCGTGAAGGCAGTTTCCAGCACCCCTCTCGCAACCACCATTCACCACAGCTTCGCAATGGTATCGCAATCACTTCGTCATTTCGTGATTGGTGCTCGAGGTCGCAGGCACGTTTTGGCTTTTATTTTTCAGGCCTATTGCGCATCGCTGATTGGACATCGCGTGTCATCGCGCTCCGTCGCGTAACTCTGCCACTTGCCGCGCTAGCGTGTTTTGCCCGCCCCTCGACGCTCATAAACAATCGTCACTCCTTCGCTTCCGTGCACAACTGGCCATCCTCACCATCCATATTTCTCTCTCGGCATCGATCATCACATCTCTCTACCTTATTACTCCATTATCCCTTACCATGTCGCCCATGGACCCCTCGGGCGCGCTGCCAACCGAGCTCGTCAATCTCCTCGCGCTACACTCGTCCTTCCTCACCGCGCTGTCGCTGCATTACGCCCACAATGGCACCGCGACGCCCGTCGACTTGAGAGATCTCATAGACTCGACCTCCTTGGTCTGGAAACAGCGCAAAGTCACATACGATGATATCCGGCTGGTTGTTGGTGTGCTGGGATGCGGTCCGGCTGGGAGACACAACCCATTCTTCCTCTCCGACTACGGCCGTGGCAAGATATGTCTCGAGATACACGATCAGCACAAGATGGGCGCGGGCGTCAATTCAATGAACGAGGAGGCGCTCAAGGTCATGTTCATGGAGAGCTTGGATGAATTGTGGAGGCAGTGGAGCGCGTCGCTGCACGAGGCGTCGGCGCGACCGATCGCGACACCGAAGAAGCGCGGACGCCCAAGGAAGACGGATCCCAAGCAGCCCAGCATCCAGCCCTTCATCGAGGAGGCTTCAATCACAAAGTTCATTGCGCAATTACCACACGCCGACATCTCGACTTGCTCGTCCCTCGCCGCCGTCGCACCGCTACAGGAAAAGGGACGCAAAAGACTTCGCGAATTCAAGGACAGTGTCCAACAAGGCCGCGCACAGAAGAAAACCAGGGAAACCACAGGGAAGGAAAACCTTCCCGCCATCCAAACTGCACAAACCCCCAGCAAACCCTCCGCCGTCCAAGCCAAAATGACAGACTTCACCTCCGTCCGCAAGACCAATCTCCTGGACCGCATACTGGCCAAACAAGCCGCCGCCGAGTCCGGCCCCGCAGCGCCCTCACCCGCAGAAGTCCAGCGTAGACAAGCTCTGCAGCGCTCCGAAGAAGTCCTCGGCGTGCTCTCGCTCCTCTGCGCGAACAAAGGCTCCAACATGCGCGTGTCGTTCTCCATGGCGACGCTCATCCAGGCACTGCAGGGCTCCATCCGCAGCCCGATCTCCAAGGACGAGGCGATCAAGTGCATAGAGGTGTTGGCGAGCGAGGTCACACCTGGGTATGTGAACGTGGTGCGGATGGGCGCCATTTCTAGTGTTGTTGTTAATCGGGGGATGAGGCCTGTGGATGTCAAGGGCAGGCTTGGTGTTTTGGGTGTTGCATAGTTTTTTGTACTCGTTGTTATGTTCGGGTTGGATTGTTTCCTTGTATCTCGTCTTTGCGAGTCGTTGCCGTTATACCCACCCTGTCTTAAGAATCAATACTTTTCAGTGTCTTGCTCTATTGTTCCAGTCCACATCAGGTTCCTGCTCAAATGATCAAATGTTCGCCGCAGACGAAAGTGGCAGTGGAAACGGTGCCCGAGACGTGTTCATGGTGGTTTACTGCGGTTTAGCGTAGACGGCTAGACTACATGGAAGGTGTGTGGCTGGGTCGGGCAATATGGACTCGCCTTCCTTCCTTGCCCCACGCCCCGTCTTTGTCGACTGGGTCTCAGTCTTTGAGACAATGCTGTCTTGCGGGTGGGGGCCCAACCTGCCCGTCTCGTCGCGTCGATGCGCTTACCGATAGTGGTGGAGACCCGGGAGCGGCCCGAGCTACGTCGCCTACACGACGAGCTCATGTGCTCTTGCTGGGGCAGGTCAATGCTGGACCGTTGCCCGCACACCGTGCTGCATGCGAACCGTTGAACTGCTGTCGAAGCACCGAGTCGCTGCCGTGAAGCCGTCGTGTGCGGGAGAATGCATCCTGCCGCTTCACGAGGTCGGCGTACGATAGCGAGAGCCACCAAAGGGTTGTCCACCACGCAGTCGCTGAACATGTTGCTCGTTGGAAGCAGTGGCGCGGCAAGGCTGCGCTGCTCGAGTGGCCCTGCGTTCTTGGTAAGAGGTCGTGCGCGCTGGGTCCAAAATACGTGTTGCTAGCGACGCCTTTGTAGCGGAGATGACCAGTCTAACTGCAATAGAGGAATGTTCGTCGAGAACCGCTGTGTTATTGGCACGCCGTAACGGCCCCCGTTGGTTCGCTACCACCTGGTACACTGACAATCATGGCGACCCCGGTCCAGGACTGTGCTATGGCGTTCCTCTAGCCGCACATGGGCTGGCGTGTTGGTCTCCAAACACTGTCTCGACGCCCTCACCGCGCATCGTGGAAGGTCTGAGGTCGCCGCGATGCCATCTTGCACGCCACGCTCAACATATCCTCTAATACGTGGAATAGATATGTCTTCTCTCGCCCTGGATGAGAGTTGACTGCGCATCAGGCGCACCATGAGTTGGTGAGTGTGTTGCGATATGTGAAGGGCCTGGACTCAGCCCTTTTTCCGTTTACCGCAGCAGCGCAAGCTGAGGTGATGCAAATGCACGCCCAGCCTAAGGCTGCTTTTCAGCTCGAGCCACTACCCACAATCACCGAAACGAGGGTTATCTCACCGCACTGCCCTCTTGCATCGATCCATTGTTGCCATCCTTGCACCCCACCTTCTGGCCTATATACCGGCTTCCTCCCTCCCCAAGCAGCCCTGCCCGACGCCGATCTGACTGCAACTTGAATCCACCTCAACACCATTCCTCGGTCCATGGCGCATTCGCACTCATCACCTACCGTGTCGCCACTAGCATCGCCAGAGCTCCGAATCTCCCGTCCAACTTACGTCGGCTCGACAACACAAGGAGAGCGCGATGTCTCTATAGATTCGAGAGCAGAAAAGCGATCTAGATTCACCGAGTCTGTAGAATCAGGCTTGGGAGTCCAGATGAAGCCCATGGTTTCGCCAATGTCGCCACCAGACAACGTCTACCGCCAAAAACCTGGCGTCTACTCTTCTCTTCCCGCGGCCCAACGACCCGACTACTTCAGGACACCAGGCACAGGACTCTCGACAGCATCCGGTCTCACACGGTCCAAGACTGATCCCGTCACTGAACGTCTCATTGCGCATAGGGCAACCCAAGCTTCAGAATGGGCCATATACTGGCGGACCCCCATCATGATGGTCGCTTCCTTCGTTGTTGGTATCGCTCTAGCCCTGGGTCAGCACTTCTTGTACTCTTTCCTGCACCACAGGACCGAGAACAACGAAGCGAAGAAGGTCCGCTGGGTCCTTTACGGTCGAGCCTTTGCCTATCTTTCCAAGATTGCCTTTGGTGGCTGCTGCATTCTCGTCTACCGCCAACGCATATGGAGGACGTTTCGAGCCAAAGCTCTTTCGGTCCTTTCCATCGACCAGCTGTTCCTGGCCACCGAAGATCCCTCGCTGTTCCTAAACTGGGAAACCCTTAGCAACGCACCCCTGGCTGTACTCATGGCGCTCGTCATCTGGCTCATTCCCCTCGCCACCATCATCTTCTCCCCGGGAGCATTGTCTTTCGGGTATTACCAGGAGAATAGCGTCGTCAACCTCACCGTTCCGAACTTGAACTTCTCTATGGAGTCTTTTCAAGACTGGCGCAAGCCGACACTAATGGACGACGGGAAGAGTTTCAAGAGATCGCTAATGTTCTACAACACGACCAATATTACAAGCGTTGCAGCAAGTGGATTCGACTACTTCGACATGCCGTCCATGGATCTGACGCGGGTGTCGCTGATGACGGCCTACAGCCTTATGAATCGTCCTCTGGATCGACAGGACGCGCGATTGAATTCCTGTGGAGGAGACTTCAATTGCACATACACGACCTCGTTTGTCGGGCCTGGCTACAAGTGTGAGGTGGTTGCCGATAGTGCTGATGACGATGCGAAGCTGGCCGAGATAGGAGCCCCGTTCAACACATCTGAGCTGGTCCCTCGCGGACGACATGTGTACTTGGCAGACGTGGACGAGGGAGAATACAACAGACCCCAATACGACAACCTGGGTGCGGGTGGCGTTCCGAAAAACGACACTCCGCGGGATCTCGGATTCTTCAAGGCTGAGCCGGTGCTCTGGATTGGCTACTCGATCAATTCGACCGTGAAGCTGACTCCGGACGATCCATACGCTAAGAACTGGACCACGAGATACGATCCTCATATTTTTCGATGCGTGCACTACGAAACGAGTTATACGGTCCAGTATAATTATACTGAGCCCTTCTTCAAGATGACCTTGGACTATAAACACCTTGCTCCTATCGTCGATACCAATTTTTCGCGCCACGCCAACGGCACTACCGACTACAACAACCCCCAACCTGAAGAGAACTATATCGACCCGCGCGCCGACATAACCCGCTACAAGAAAACATCTGCATACCATGCGTTGGGCCAGGCCATGCGAAAGTTTCTGCGCGGAAAGATTGAGCTCGAAGCAGAATTTCCCGGCCCGTCCTATCCACGGGTCGACTCGGAGATTTCGCAGACCCGCCTCGTCAGCGCCGCGACAAGCACGCCGACAGATGACCTCGCCGACATGATCCAGGCGTTCTACGCCGACCTGCTTCTATCGCTCTTCTCGGCACCGCAGCTGCTCGTTGTTTCGAGAGTGGAGGCCGAGGTGCGGCGAACCCGCTACCGAACGACGTTCATCTACACGCCTTCGCAACTGTGGGGTTGCTACGCTCCTGTCATCTTCGTCACTCTCGTCATCTTGCTCATGGGTGCCTGGACCATCCATCAAGACGGCGCCACATTCTCCGTCGGCTTCTCTCGCATCTTGGTCACGACGCGCAACCAGACCTTGGACGATATCAGTCGTGGGGCGTGTCTCGGGAACGATCCGTTTCCCATGGAGCTCATGCGCACAAAAATCCAGTTTGGCGTGCTCAACGACTTCAGCGAGGCGGAGTACGTGGGTGCGGAGGGTGTGCAAGCAATCGGGCACTGCACTTTCGGTGTGCCGTCGGAGATCTCGGCTATCCAGCGCGGAGTCCCGTATGCCGGGTTGACGCGCCGATCCGAGAGAAGAATCGTGGAGAAGGAGAAGACGGATTGAAGGAGTATCGTCGATTGAAGCACTCTTAGTGCTACGATGTAAATCCCTGACAAGGTTAATGTAATATGCATTCGAAGGATCGCTGCGCCACAACCGCATGGCCGCGCTGTCCCGCTGCTCTGGCCCTCGGCCTCTCCAAATTCGGGCTATATCATCCCGAGTCATCTGGAAGCGGTTGTAGGGGCAACGGGTTGAGTGTGCCTCGTGGAAGGCCTGAAGTGCATCCGTGCACATCTTTTTTGGTACGGGAAGGAGAGGTCGAGGCTTTTGCGCTCACCTCCGGTCGACACAGGGTAGACCGTGTAGAGGTTTTTAGGGTAAACGGCCTTACGCGTCAAGCGATTTTTTAATGTAAATCTTTCTCGCTTTTGATCTTGCTTCTTGTACGTTCTCACCTCCTGCTCGCTTGCATTTGTAGACGGTATAGACGCCCGAAAAACCCCTAGTGCCTAGTCATGCCTCGCAAGTTTAATATCCGAATATACCTCAGCGTATTGTCTCGCTGTAGACCCTACATTATCTTGTAAGTACGATGAATTCTGCACCCCGACTGCAAGCCGAAGCCAGAAGCTGATCAGTACCAGGCGGGTAATATAATCCTGTACTGAATGCAAGGACACTATGCACATATTCCTAATCGAGCGACCCACCCCAACCCAGTAAGCACAAACGAAGTCACGTGTCCCATCATAAATTATCGTCCTCACAAGGCGCAGCGAGGCTACGCGTTCACGCCTTGGCATTCCACACAGTGCTCGCTCCATCAGTCCTTCAGCATGTCATCGGAAATCTACCCGGTTATTGAAGCTTGCCCGCACATAGCAACCTTCCTAGAACATAGCGTCCCTCGCGATTGGCCGGTAGTCTACGCGTGGCCCGTCGGAATGGTACACCAAGGCTTTCTTCCTGCGCCCGAAGGGGTCTCAACGTGCGACTTGGGAGGGACCGCTTGCGGGTTGCGGAAGGGATCGGTGGGATGCTTTGCGGAGGGAGTTTGTCCGTTGATGGTTTGGTGGGGGGATGTTTAATGTTGAGGTGGTGACGCGTGGGTGTGGTTTGGAGTGTGCCTTGGGGTGGAGTGCGACTTGAATTGTGTATCGTGTATGGATGGAGGAGGGGATGTAGGAGGATGTGTGCGTGCTCCGCGGCCTGCGAGTCAACCTTGGGAGGAGACTTGATGGCTTGGGTTTGCGGTGGTTGTATCGTGTGTGGGTGTAGGAGCATGTATGCGTGCTCCGCGGGCTTGGAGTCAACCTTAGCGGAGACGTGATGGCATTGGTTTGCGGGGATTGCGGTGATGCGCTGGGTATAAAGGACCTGGTCACGTCGTGGATACAGCATATCATCAAGTAGCTACTCAGCCGTCTTGCATCGAACCAACTCAGTTCAACTCAACTCTACAGTGTTCTTGCAATCCCCGCAACCATGGCAAAGACCTCTCTCTCCGCCCTCGCGCTCTTCGCGCTTCTCCACAGCACCACGGCGCACTGTATGTCTCCCTCATCTTCTAAACGCGTGCAGTATCATAGTCGAGCTCCAGCTTTGGACATGAGACTGCATCTCCCTCCTCTTTCCGCAACCCTTCCTCCACCCGTGCCACGCCAAACTTACCCCTATCTAGACTATTTCCCCTACCTTATCGTCAACGGCACCATCACCCCCGAGTTCAAGTACGTCCGCGACGTCGCGCCCAGCCCCGACCATACCTACGAAGACGACGGCAACTACAACGGCAGAGAAGCCCCCGTCTACGGCGAATTCGACACAAAGTACATGACGGACGTGCGTTGCGGGCGCGACGCGTTCAAGACGGGGGCGGCGAAGACCGAGACGGCTGTTATCGAGGCAGGCAGCGAGGTGGGGTTCAGCATCAAGGTGAGTCCATCCCATCTACCCACGCAGCGGTATTCTCCGATATCCAGGAGCGAAGATGGCTGACGCGGTTTCTGTCCGGGCTTGTAGGAATTCGTCGATCCGCAGTTCAACAATGGTGTCTTCCACTCGGGACCGTTGCAGGTGTATATGAGTAAGAGCGAGGACCTCAAGAACGACGAGGGCGATGGCGACTGGTTCAAGATTTATTACTTGGGGCCGGCGAGCGATACGGCGTGGGCGACGGACCGCGGTACTCAGGTAACGTTTCGTCTGGTCTGCGAGCTCGGCTTGCGTGTTGAGCTGGCGTGCTAATCGGACTAGTTTAACTTCACTATTCCGGAGACCACACCGCCGGGCACATGTAAGTATCCCCTCGAGGGTCTTGTCGCTGGCTGGCGGTCGACATCGACTGACCTCTCACCTTAGACCTCCTCCGCTTTGAATTGCCCTTTCCCATCAAGGACTGGCCTGGCCACAGCCAGTGGTACGTCAACTGCGCGCACGTAGATATTGTCGGAGAGGGCGGTGGTAAGTTTCCCATTCCTTGATGCGAACTTCTGAGAAAGACGCTTGCTTACGGAGTCGATATCAGGTACTCCCGGGCCGACGGTCAAGATCCCCGAAGCTTACACCGTCACCGATCCCGGCATCAACTATGAAGAGGGCGTGGAATTCAACAAGGGATTGAACGGGTATCATCCTCCTGGGCCGCCCGTTTGGGTTGGTTGAAGAAGGTAATCTATGGGACGATTTGGGGGAAGTTATAGTGATGGGAGAGCGGCGGAGTATGCAGGACTGGGCAGGACTGGACAGGACTGGGTTGGTGCAAAGAAAGCAACCACGTAGGAGGATTTCCTATGTCGCAGATCTAGATAGTGAATTCTAACCGCACCCGGTTTCAGCAATAAAGCATCGCAATCTCAGCAACTCTTCCTTACCCTTATACCCCTAGCAAATGCCAATGACCCCATTAACAGGAATATCAATACTAGTAGTATAACTCGCCGCATCACTCAACAAGTAAACGTACGCACCGCCCAACTCCTCCACCTCTGCCAGTCTGGGCATGCCGCCGTAGTACTTGAGCTGCTGCTCCCAGTCGGGTTGCTGCTCCACCCAGTACGTCATGGCGGTTTTAACGAGCCCGGGAGACACGCTGTTGACGCGGATGGAGTGCGGTGCCCATTCCATGGCGAGCGTGTGCACCATGTTGCGGATGCCGGCTTTGCTGGCGCCGTAGGGGGCGGAGGGGACGCGCTGTGTGGGTGTTAGACGGTGGGCGAGGGGGAGAGAGGGGTGGAATGGTGGCTGTTTGTATATGGAAGGCGGGAAGGGCGACTTACTTTGTTGGGACGGTATGATGCCATGGACGCGGTGCAGACGATTGAGCCCTTGATGTTGAGCTTGATGAATGCGCGGGCTGCTACGCGCGCCGAGTAGAACGTTCCATATAACTACAACAATGTTAGCACAAGACGAACCTTTTCCTCCCTTGACCTCCGCCTTCATGATCCGATCACCCCGATACCACATATTTAAAAAGAAAGGACTTACATTAACCCCCCACAATTGCTCAATCTCCTCCGTAGTAAAGTCCAGCGCAGCCTTATGCTTCGTGCGTCCCGCATTACACACCATACCATGTATTGCGCCGGCCTCCTTCACGATTTGGTCGACGGCTTTTTGGATCGTCTCTTCTTTCGTCACGTCGACTTCCAGGGCGAACAGCCTGTCCGCATACTGTGACGCTACTGTGGTGAAGTCCTCGCCTGTGGTGCCGATGTCCAGGGAGTAGACGCGTTTGGCGCCATTGGCGAGACAGGAGGAGGCGATGGCTAGGCCGATGCCTTGGGGTGTGGGTTAGTTTGGGCTCGCTATTGTGCGAGATGGAGGATGTGTGTTTGACGTGCACGTGGGTATATTTCGCGAGGGAGTGTATTGGAGAAATAATGCGGTATTTCAGGGCACGCGATGAAGAAGTACACACCTCTATTCGCGCCCGTAATGGCGATGACTTTGCCCTCGAGCTGAACAGTCTGAACATGCTTTGTCTGTGAAGACGATGCCATGATGATGTTCTATGCAACTATCGGTAAAGATTGCTGGAATGTGTATAATATGCACGGTAGCTGGGAGCAAAGAAGGCCGGAAGTATGGTTACAGCGGGAGCAAGCTGGACGTATGGTTACAGTGATGTGATTGCATATTTGTGAGAGTCAAGCTTCTTATACCACCGCTAAACGCGGAGTGCACCTGTGCTATCGTTCTCCGCAAGTGCTCCGGTTCATCGTGTGCGGAGCAGCTGTTGGTGAAAGTGGATGCAATGGCGGGGTGGTTCTCGAGACGAGGCACGAGCGGGTCTCGAGACGGGGGTTCTAGCGCGCCGTTAGCTACCTCGCGTTTGGACTCAATCGTGCGATTGGATGCGGGGAGGGAACGGGATACCGAAAGGGGCGTTTGACACATGTGCAGTGCGGTGGGGTCGGTGGAACAGTTTCCGATATTCTAAACGCATCCCTCAATTGCGTTAATGTATGTACAAGAACTCTCCCCTCCCCATCCCGTCTGTTCTACCCAAATCCACCGTCCTTGGGACACCCTAATTAAACACAACGGTCTTCCCCCCATTCAAGAAAACCCTCCTCTCACTCCACCACTTCACCGCTGCAGCAAGCACTTGGCTCTCCACATTGGTCCCCTCCTGCACCAACATCGCCGCATTCATCGCATGATCCACCCGTGCCACGCGCTGCTCAATAATCGGGCCCTCGTCCAGATCCGCAGTGACAAAATGCGCCGAAGCGCCAATAATCTTGACGCCGCGCTCATAGGCTTGGTGGTAAGGTTTTGCGCCCTTGAAAGATGGCAGGAACGAGTGGTGAATGTTGATGATGCGGCCGGACATTTCGGTGCAGAGACGCGGCGTGAGGACTTGCATGTAGCGGGCGAGAATGATGAGGTCGATGGAGTGGTGCGCGCATAGGTCGAGTATCTTGGTCTCCTGGTCTTCTTTGGTGTCTTTGGTGACTGGAAAGTGGTGAAACGGAATCCCGTAACTTTTCACCAGTTCCTCGAATTCAGGGTGATTGCTCACAACTCCCAACACCTCCACCTTCAACTGCCCACTCTTAACCCTGTACAGCAAGTCGTTCAAACAATGGCCAATCTTCGACACCATGATCAGCACTTTTGGCTTCTGCTGCACAGGCCGTACATCATATTGCATCTCCATCTTCTCCGCGAGTTCAGCGAGCGGCCCATTCAACGCAGCTAGATCCTCCGCATGCCCGAAATGCACACGCATGAAGAACGTCTTCGAGTCCGGGTCCGAGAATTGCTGCAGGTCGAGAATGGTGAGGTTCTGCGCGGCGAGGAGCCCCGTCACCGCGTACACGATGCCGGATTTGTCCGGGCACGAGAGCGTTAGGTAGTGGTCATTCTGGGGAGATTTCGCCGATGCCATTTTGAGCGCGATTTCTTCGCGATCCGAGTTGTGCAGGCTTTGTTGCTGGGAATTTCTGGCGTTGTAGAGGCGTGCGCTCACGTGTACCGTGCGGAAAAATTCGTTGCTTGTGAATGTGGTGCTGGGGTTTTGCCGGTGCCGGAATGCGGATAGTTGGGGTGCGGTGTGGGTGGTCGGGCCGATGCTTGCTCGGTAGTTGAATTGGCGTGATGGCGTGTTGGTGATGAGGCTGCGACACTGTCTAAACGTCCTGATAGTTGTGAGGGCAGGCTGGGACATGGCTATGTGTTTTTACAAAGGTGTTGTCAAGCCACGAAATTTTGCCGGTTTGGATCGAGCGAGTTGCCGATGTCGGCCGGGACGCACGTGGATAGCTGTTACCCAGGTATGCAATTAATTCATACGCATCGATCGATCGTTCAGTTTTGACTTTGTAAACCGTCTTCACGAACAGAGTATTTGTGCAGGAGTCACTCCAGCTGCAGATCTTCGTCCAATCGATCTGTGATTCTCACACACTAAGCCCAAATCGGGCTAGCTCGATTCGTCCATCTGAATAGTTACAACACCGTGAACTTGTGTGACTGTTTCAAGAATGTGCATGCACAAAAACGTCTAAAAGGAAAACAAAAACCTAAGCATTCTTTACACTATCCAAAGTACATGTTTGCATTAGCGTAGAGACCGTAGCTTCGCTCCCACTGGAAGTCTTCCTCCTTGAAATATAGTCTGACCCCTGTTTTTCGTTGGCCAGTTAGTCTTGGGGCCTTACACACTAGTATCTTTGTGCTGATGTCGCATTGAACCGATTCGTTCCATTTCTTGCCGCCTATGCAAATTAGATGCACGCCATCCTCACTTCCAACCATGAACACGAGAAAACCACAGGCTAGAAGCGTGGACAGCTTCAGCGGGCAGTCAATCGCAAATCCGTCCAAACTTTCCAAGTCGTTTTTTAACTGTACAGTGTCGTTTTTGGAAGGGCGAGTATTGCTTTCCTTGGAACGCCCCTGCGTCCGTCGTCGAAACAGGCTGTTGTATTCTCCAGTTGTGTAGAATTGCTTGTGGTCGTTCCGCAGCAGGTACATCATGATGACCTGCTCGTCCACTCCCGTTACGCGGCATAACTCCTGAACACTCTTGCATGGTATCTGCCGATGTATGAAGTCATGCCAGGTCCAGTCTTTAGTGTACCAGCTTTTAGAGAGCCCGATACCGAAGACCGCGGTAGTCCAGAGAAAGATGAGGATGTTCGAACGGTCGACTCCTGCAAGAGTCTTTCCAAATCTGAAGAGGATCACGAGACCAATGATGACGATCGCGAGAAAGAGCCCGATGGCGGAGAAGACGAATGTGTTACAGTAAACCATCACAACTTTATCGCTCATTCTCCATGACTTCATAGAGTTCTTATACCGGCGGTATATGGCTTCTGCATCTTGTATACCAAGAAAATCTTCTGGACCAAGCGACGATTCCGAATTGGCCGCTTCGACGTCTTTTCCGCTTGAGCTGGAGCGGAACAATTGTTTGTAACGCAGCTTTGACCCAACTTTCCCGCTTGATGCTTCGCTGTCACCATTTTGACGGGATTGCCAACCGATGTTCCTGAATGATGATAGCGCGATAACGTCGTCCTCTGGAGGTTCGTTGATGGCTTGCCCAACCATGCATCGGAAGGTGAACATCGCCTCAAAATGCCCCCGTCGGTAAAGCCTGATCCCTTTCTCGGTACCTCGACATATCATCATCGTTGTCATTAGGTGGAATGCCGCCCTTGCGACGGGCTCACTTCCCAGTAAGAGTGGCGCGAGGATCGATACATAATCTTCCGGGTCCTGAATGTCACGATGCAGGAACGCGCAACTACTAGATGACATGACCTTGGTTGCTTCGTCCGAAAAGCCAGTGAGGCCTTCTGGTTCACAGTTGAAAGCCCAATCGAGTGTCGCCCCAGTGCTATCAGCAGAATCTCGGGATCTGGAGCGCTGACTTGGTTTGGGATGAGCTGCTTCGTCTCGTTTCTCCATTGCCAGCAGGTTATATAGCAGGAGCTGATAGCTTGGGTAACATATACGAAGTAGCGTGGTTTGATCTGATATTGATATGCTCTTATGGCGGTCGTCGGATATGAGATATAGCGGGACCTCGTCGTCATCGCTAACAGTTGTCGCCGCACGGACGATTGTGTTGAGTTCAAAGGTGAAAGGTGTCCAGTGAGAGACCTTCTTCCTCTGCGAAAACCCGTCAAGCAGACGCCTTACTATGACGGCTAGGTGACACCGAGTACGCAACTGTTCCGTATGATACATGACCGTTGGCATTGTAGCATCTACGATGTCGATGAACCCTTCATTTGACGACGATGTGCCATCTTTCTTTCCGGACCTCAGGGCTTCCAGTCTACCGCCTGACTCTTTTTCCTCCTCTTGTTTGTACTCAAGAGCTGTGATGATATCCTCAGCGTTGCGAATAGATCGCTTTGCGTGTTCAGTTGCATCCTGGCCTATTGATTTGAGTTTGACCGTCATGCGCGCCAGCATACCGAGACACTTGTGCACCCAGATATCCCCCTCAGCAGAGTTCACCAGGAAGCGACCAAGGAGCACAGTAAAGTAGTCCAGAAGGGTCAAATACAGTCTCCTTCGATCGTGGGCGATGTTTAGATTCCTCTGAGGTCGAGGAATCACCGTGTCACTTCCGACATGCTCCCGAATCAAAACTTGGCTAGAGTTTCTTGCCTCCATGAGAGCATCCTCCGTAACGAAATCATTGAGTCGGCTAGATTGGCGGTGCGGGCCGAGCTGTCTGATAGCCGTGATGGCGGCATCGAAGATGCAGATCTCTAGGTTGATGGTGATCTCATCGGCGATTATGGCGATATCTTCGAGTGCATCTTGTGACACCATGGAGCCAACTTGATTGTCAAGATCTAGTAACGACTCCTGCAGATCTTGATTCTGTATGTGTTTGATGATTCGATCGATCTCGATCTTAATACGATGTTCCTCATCGTCGTCGTCTATCTCGCCATGCACGGTAAGGTCATCGTATCGTGGCAGGTTCTTAAAGATGAAGTCTCGGTACGTATATGTCTTGTAAGCCTGGGCTTGGTGTAGTATGGCGGCTTTCGTCGTAGGGTTGTCGAACCGAATACTCTTGGAGGGTCCCGAGTCAAACAACGCTGTGTCGAAGCTGCCCCATATTAGCTTCATACAGGTCCATGCCGTGACTTTTATTACTCATAGAAACCCGAATCTCCGGTGTCACCGTTCATTTCGTTCAATATTATGGTGCTCAAGTTACAAGCGTGGGTTGCAGCGATGTGAGTCAGCCAACTCTGCTTGGCTAGTATTTGTAAAAGGTGTTCTAGTCTAAGACAATTCGGTGAGTAAGGGTCGAGCTCGGCTGCGTCGCTACCGTCTCATGTATATGTGAGAAAACCGACCACCTTCTTTGTAGACCGAAGTCCACAAGTTAAATACAGGAACCGAAAGCCTTACTAAGATCCCGGCAACAGAACTGTGCAACGATTTCAACCTCTGACTCACCGGCACACGGCAAGGCTGGGCTGCAGGCACATTCGTAGGGCTTAATTGAAGGAGACTCCCAGAAGGGCACTGCCCACTAGCATGAGCCAGCTGTACGTGGAGCTACGGCACAGGGCAGATTTGTTGCTGACCTATCCGACCGGTCAACAAAAAGGTAAGGCAAAGGAGTATCTTGCATACTTGAGTCCTTAGCCACGTCACAGCCTAGTTACTAGCCATAATAGACATGCATTGCTGATGCTCGTATGTTGCGCAGATTGCATAGCTGAGCCGCCGCAGCGCACAAGCGAAGACGGTACCAAGCGTTCCTCATGCCAGCCATAAAAACCTCTAGAGCTGCATCGTTATTGGCTGTAGCTAAGTGGCTTTCCCACGTGCACTGCAGGGCTGACGTGTCAATCCGGTGAACAAGCTGGGGTATCCTGCATATACTATTGGTCGGTCGACGTGAAGGATTGAGAGCCTCAGCGAAGGAGTTGTTGCGCGCGTACTGTACCCACAGTCTTGAGATATACGGCAGAGCGCAAGGCTGCCATGACGGCAATGGTCCGTGAAGCTTTAGTATTTAACGCAACCTACCACAAGTGATTTGAGACGAGCTATTTTTCAACCGCCCTAATGTCGCCTCCGATACCTGATAACACTGCACTGCAGACTCGCTTCGCAGCTGTGAGTGTTCATGACGTCAGCGAGAAAAAGCTGCCTTCAGGTAAAACCCTCATATTCGAAACACCATCTTCCGCAGACCGCCGCAAAGCCTTACGAGACGCATCAAAAACCCACCCTCTGACCGTCCGCCGAATATTGACCGCCTCCGGGAATGAAGACAGCATCAGTGTTGAGATCAGATCTAAACACATTATCGGTTGTCTTGCGGAAGTATTCAAAGACTACCGGGCCGTCCAGGTTGTTAGCAGCCCAGTGGTGCTCTCCGAATTTCGGCCTTTGATTCACCGGTTCCAGAATATATGGAGATGGGCGTACGACGATCAAAGAACGATCGAGGAACGCAAGGATGTGGAACAGCTCCTTTCTTTTATATGCGTTGAGCTGGAAGAGGAGTTTCGCGAGTTCCGTGAGGTCCAGGAGTCGGTCGAGGTAACTTACAGTACACTCTGGGCTTGCTTCATCCCCGGAGACATCGTTGTGGAAGCAAGCAATGACTACACAGAATGCTACAAGGTTCTTGGGTATACTGAAGAAAAGGACTTCTTCAAAATGCAGTGTAAGACCCAATGGTGCCGACCGTCGTAGATGTTAGCCATCACTAAGCAACTACCAGGCCACCAATACAACTATGCAGCAGGTTACCGAGGATACAGCATCGTGCAGAAGGAGATTCCGATATTTGGGGGTTCATGGTCCATAACAAAGCTCCCTTTCGTGCCGCTGCATGTCAGGTCGGATGCTGATAAGATACGAAGAGAGTGTGTGGCGCAGGGGAAACTGTGGTACGAAGTCATAGGAGGTCTACACTGCGCATATGAAGGAATTGCGTGTGTTATCAAAGACAAGGCCCGGAATGCGTACCAGCCACCCATATTAGTGGAGGAGGCACATTTCGTCAGTTCATTCGTATCGCTAATGTCAGTCAGAACCACATACTAACCCTTTAAAGGTAGAGGGAAAAGTGATGATTGATATCGAAGCCTTCCAGGAAGCCAATCCGACTCTTCGGCCAAGAATTGACGTGGATTCAAGAGTCCGCGTAGGGATACAGATACCACGAGAAGATCTCCTGGAAGTTGCAAGCAATCACGTACAATCCGACCTTTCAGATGATCAGGCTCTGTTATGCCCTGCGACGGCTCCCGGCTTCGCGTTTCAACAAAAGGCTTGGGCAAAATTCTCCGTCAGGACCCTGAAGTCCATTCGTTGGGAGACAGACATGTGGCAGAAATTGTATCTGGAAAGCACCAGGAAACAATACATCTGGCATTTCACCGCTAATCACGATTGGGCGGTAGACGTTCTGGAAGACCGGAAAGATCTAGGGTTTAAGTATCTGCTCCATGGCCAATCCGGATCTGGTAAATCTCTCACTGTGGGTAAGTGTGTTTGTTGTCAGCCCCATTGACCATGGCGAAACATGATTAACGAGTCGATCAGAGAGCTTAGCCAACGATATGAGGAGGCCTTTGTTCACCGTATCCGAACACAACTTGAGGATCTGGAGCAAGACCGCAGGGATCTCGAACGATAATGCGCTTCAGCACGCCTTCAAATGGGCCCATAGATGGAAGGCGCTTATGTTCATTGACGAAGCGGACAACTTTGTTATTCGAAATAAATCATTGACCAGTGATCTGTTTATGGGCACGTACACATCGTCTCGTCGCACGATTGGATGAACTGACCGGTCCAACAGCATTTCTTCGACAGGTCGAGTTCTTCCGCGGCATCTTGTTTCTTGCAACAAACAAGAACGAGAAGGACTTCGATCCCGCAGTCTTAGGTCGCATCGACGTGATTTTCCACTACGAGTGCTCCGATGTCCAGCGTAAGATCCACATGTGGGAGGATCAACTTCTTCAGCAGGACATTGACGTCGAGGAGGCAAGTCGCGTTGCGAAGGTCTTAAGCGAAAAGTATACGGACGTGAACTACCGCGTGATTCAGAAGCTTATCAAGCTTGCTTCGCGCCTGGCCACTCTGCATGGACTCAGCCTTGGCCTAGAAGCTTTGGAGGAAGCGATGGTTTTGCATCGAGGACATATCTTGAGGGAACAATCGTCTGAAGCACCTGCCGCTTGAAGTTAGAGTAGTTGCGGCTATTGACGAGTGTCTTCCCCGAGAGGATAGTTACCGAGTTCTCATACAGTGTTATATTATAGAGTTAGTACCCCAGCTTTCTCAGCTGCGAGAGGAAGAACACGCGAATTGACGAGTGTCATGAAGAGATATTGCGCTCAACGTGTAGCGCGAAAGGCTGTTGCAATCCCCGCTGCGTGTGCTAAGAGTTAGTGGGGCAGCGAAGAAATTCGTGGATGATAGCCAAGCCGACCTCAGCCAGTACAAAGGCAAGATGATAATCAACAAAATAGCATCGACCTATTGTTGATGCAAACTATAGTTATGAGTACTCTGCAAGCACTGCCTCTAGCTTCTCATTCCTTGCGTTTTCTTGTTGTTGTTGTTGTTGTTGTTATTATTATTGTTAATATTATTTTAATACAACTAATCTCTTTGACTTCAACTAATAAGGGGGTATCCAACTCCGAGACCTCATAAAAACCGACGCTATGCAACCAGCAAACCATCCTCCTTTACCCAATATGACTAACATCCCCAAAGCCCACCCTCGCCTTTCCCTTCTCTCTCGCCCCACCAACAAGACCACCGGGCGCAGCTCCTCTCATGAACCCCCCCTGCCGCAACCTCCTCTCAAAACTCGTAACCCCACCTCTTCCCACCCCACCGGCATCCCTAGAAACAGGCACGGGCGGTGCACTCATCACACCAGCTCCTCTCTCCAATCCTAGTCTCAAACGTTTCTGTGGACTTCCCAAACCGGCGCCAGGAAGAGGCAACTCGGGCCGTTTGCTACGTGCAACTGAGCGTTTACTAGGTGTTCTTAGGTACCCCGGCTTCCCCGTCGTAGTAGGAGCGATAAACGAAATGTTCTTGTTATCGTGAAGAGTCCGAGGCACGTTGAAGGTGGAGGCTTGAGGTGGCATCGGTGTACTCGTCCAGAAGGCGTTAGGGTCGTCAAAGGCCATGTCTTCCGGAATGGAATGTGGCCGTGGTCGAAGGGCAGATTGTGGTTGGGGGTATGTTTGTGGGCGATGGACTGGCAGCAAGGCCGGGCGACTTGAAGACGCTGGCGGTGGTGGAAGTTGATTATGTGGTGAGATGGAAAGCGAAAGGTCGAGGTTTGAGAGACCGAGTGCACCTTCGTCAAAGGCGGTCCAGCCCTCCAGACGACGCGTTTCGTCACCGGCACTTTCTTGGCCCTCTTCATCTTCATCATCATCGTCGCCATCGTCGTCGCCACCACGTCCACCTTGCGACCGCCCCGTCGGTGTCGGACTAACCGGTCTCTGCGCCGCTCGTTCAACCGTTTGTTCGAACCAGAATCTCAGCATAGCTTTGATGTGTTTCTCGTAGTTGCGTTGATGCAGCGCCATTGCGTTTTCCTCTTGTCTCTGCACGTTCCAAAGTCTCCATCCAAGCTTTTTGAATGCAGAGGTGGCGGCGATTTCCGTGCTCTCTTGTCGGAGAGCAGTGGCCTGTGAGTCCATTGCCTGGATGAGTTGTAGACGCCGAGATAAGATGCTGAGGTGGTGAGACTGTAGTTGATTGTTGTAGCGTTGCGTGGCTTGCTGATCGTGTTCAACAATTGTGGAGGTGCGGACATTCCAGTGGTCGAGCAGGACTCGGCTGTTTTCGAGCGTGCGAGTGCGCACAATCTGATCGACCTGTTGCACCTGACTCTGTACGTGGTCGGCTTTCCATCTCCACATTCCAAAAGCCTTCTTTACAAGATTTAACTTGACAGTCCTTCGAAGCTGTGCATACATATCACGCCTCCGGTTCCTTCTCGCATGCTGCGTAGCCTCATTCCACCTTTTCAACGTCCGGTTAGCCAAAACGTAAAACTGAGCATCGCCAGCCCACGCATTCAACTGCTGCAAGTGCTCATGCTTGTCCAAAAGTTTGCCAAAGATGCGTTGCTTGAGCTTTTGCTCGTACTCAGCTGTGATGGCGAATTCCTCAGCACGTTTCTCGGCGGTGGCACTCTCCATCTTTCGAAGGAATGAGCGCAAGCATTGAGCGCGTTTGAATTGGGCAAACCGGCGTTCGGCGCTGTCGAGTGTGTTGCGACGTTCATTGGTTCTAGTGATCCAGTTTAGATAAACGGACTCTTTGAGATTCCGATCGTGGACACGCTGAAGTAGAGAGACGCGTGATGCTAGGGTCCATTTGTACATGGTCTCCACAAGCACGCGATCATTGATGCGTTCTTCGAGAGCCTTGATGCGAAGCCGGTCGTTCCAGACAGTCCACGCATTGCGCAAGATACGCGATTGATCGACGTTCCTTGCTTGACGCGAGAGCTGAGCATTGCGCTTCCAGATCTGAAATGTGGATCGGACGAGACAAATATTAGCTGTGTTACGGTGCTGAGTCAGTAACGGCAGAAGCTGCGCCTGCTTCTGTAGCGAGTACAAAGCAGTCTTGAGCCTTGCTCGCCGTCGAAAGTCGTCCGCCTGAGGTTGGAGCACTTGGACTGAGCTAATTCTTTGCTTCCAGACTACCAAAGCTTTCCTCGCAATCTCTCGCTCTCTGCGGTCCATCGCCCAGTTCTCACGCTCTCTCATGATCGTAGCAATCTCGCGCCACCTTTCAAAAGTAGTTCTCTTCAGACGTACATCATGCCAAGCAGGGGCCGCAAGATTGCAATACTGGAAGAACCAGTGTTTGTGGTACTTGCGCAGGAGGTTATTGTCGTAAAGGCCTATCGCGACTTCATTACGTTCGCGAACGTCGGCGGTGCGACTACGCCACTTGCTGAGAAAGCTGCGCAGCACAAAGTGTCGAATCTTGAACTCGTTAACGGCTGTAATGTCGCGCCATCCCTTGAAGAACTTGGTTCGGAGGATATGCCGTCGTGCGACTGAAGTACGTTGGACTTCATCCTCCGCGATTTGCGCCCAGTGCGTGAAGGCTTTAGTGAGCAGGAACAAGCTTCGAGCTTTCTCGGCGCGTCTTTCCAGTCGTCCGAAGAAGCGCTCCGTCTCTTGGTTGTTGCGCCTGTTTTGTGCCTCTACCCTCAAATCGCCTAGAAGCCCCTTCATAAGAATCTTGCGATCAAATGCGGCGGCCATGCGGTTCATCTCCGCATCTCTCTCGTTGCGCTCTCGTAGCCGGTCCCGCCACTTTTGTAAATATGCTCTTGTCAGCGAGTGGAGGCGCTGCTGCTGGAACGTTTCCGCATCGTCCATCAAACGCGTGTCTGACGGCCGAAACGGTTCCGGCATGTAGGATTGCGCCTGCAGACGACGCGAGTCCGGTATGGGCACATTGATGCCTGGTATCTGGACGTTGGAGAGATTGATCTCGTCGGTGATGTTCGCGGTCGGTGCCGTATGCTCGCTATCGTCGTCGGCGTATACTCCCATCCCCAGCTGCGAGATAGTTGTCGGTTCATCCCGCCGGATTCGAAGGCTGCCAATACTAGAGACGGACCCACCGCGGCGTCGGCTCGGCTTGTGCTGCTCGGAGGTAGCTCGTCGGTTTGTATGCTCACTCACCCTGGGCCGGAGAGGAAGTTGAGCCTGCGAATACGATTGCGCCTCTGTGTCTGACCAAGATCGTCGCTTCGTCCACCGATCAGCGGCCCCATTAAATGATTCTCGTCTTTCGCGCAACGGCAATTCCTGGGGGACATCGGCCGTCCCTGCAATCTTGTCCGCACTCCCGTCAAAGAACGAGTCGAAACTTCCACTCCTCTCGCGTCCTCTACCGTTGGCCTCGGCCCCAGCTCCCGTCACGTCACCCAAGTCCGTAGTGGCCTCAACACCCTCGCCGTCTTCGTCGATGTCGATGTTGATGCCCAGCTCTGCCAATTCTCTTTGGAACCGCTGATCTAGTCGTTCCTCTGCTGTCGCATCTCGCTGCATGCGGTGCAGGAACTTGTGCAACACGCTATCATCCTCAGGTCCTAAGCCGCGTTCGGCCAGTACTTCCTCGTAGGCAGTGAAGAGGGCTCGACGAGAAGAAACATCTGGTGAGGTTTGTGCGCGACGCACGATGTTGTACAGCAATTCAATTGCTACAAGACCATTCAAGTCAGTTGAAATCTCTCACCCCAAACCGCACATAACTCTTACCTTGGTCATTCAAGTCGTCAGTCGTTAGATCCGGCGTCTCATTGGACTCGACGTTCATGGGGGGTGGCATCCGCGACATGCGCAGCAGCGACCTCGATTCTTTCGTCTGCGGCGCGTAAACGACAACATGAGCGTCGCGCGTGGGTATTTAAAAACAATGGTGAAAAACGATCTACTGAACAATTGAATAGGGCGTTACGCGCGCTATGAAGCATAGCTGGCGGTAAGGAGAGGAGAAACGGAATCTCATGTTGTGTTACCAGACGCGCTTTGTGGTTGGGTGTCTGACGCGTTTGCCAAGACGTCTGTGCGCTATACCCCAGCACCACCAGCGAGTTTGTCTTGGTCTTCATCGAAACACCGAACATCAATCACGAACTTTAATAACACGACGACAATGCCGGGACGCACACGTCCTATCGACAAGTTCGCCACGGCGGCTGCAAAGTGCTCAAAAGAGGTACTTACGCCACGACCGAAATAATAACAATGCTGATTTGCAAAGGGCGCCACATATGGCAAGTGTATCGTAGCCGACTTCAACAATGTGCACAAGGACAAATGCATCACCGAATTCATGAAGCTGAAAGAGTGCTATCTGGTATGATAAGTCTTCACCCGGAGAGATGAAGTGCTAATGTGCGATCAGGCGGCGTACAAGAAGCGGTAAGGAGGTGGCGATGAGGCAAAAATCACATTAAGTTCTTAGAGAAGACACTGCATTGGGAGGCGTTCAATTGTACATCATCAACTCATCCATTTTTCGCCAACCCTTAAACAAACGAACATGCCTTTTCCAGGTAGAAACAAACCCGTTATGCCCTCACCGCCTTCGCATTGCAACTTCCATTCGGCCCGGCTTATAGCTTAACTAAGCGCAACAAGAATGTGGCCTTGTGCAACTCCTGCTCCTCCTCCGTGATGACCGTCTCGTTGTCCTTCTCTGGGATCTTGCCCTCCATTTCCGTAATGATGTGCTTGTCAACATTCCTCCGCAGTGCCTTTTCGAATAGTGGGCCCTGGTTTTCAAACGCCGCCTCAATGCCCACATTTTCCGGGTCAGAGAGCACTCGGTACTCCATACCCACATCATCTGTGGCAACCAAGCCGGCCTTCTTGCGTAAGTCTTGTACACGTCGAATAATCTCGCGCGCGATACCCTCCTGTTCGAGCTCAGGGTAGCTAGCGACGTCGAGAATAATGAGCACGTCATCGTCCGTGTTGAACTCCCGGTCCTTACTGCTCTCGTCCTTGGCTAGACCCCTCTTGATCGTAAGGTCCTCCTTCTCTACTCGGATGCCATCGACCAACATCTCGCCGTTCTTTATGAAATCCTTGATCTGTTGGCTGGTCAAGTTCGGAAGCGCCTTCTTGACCTTGATAGCATCCTTCTTCAGCTTCTTGCCCAACACAGAAAAGTCTGCTGAAGCCGAGTACTGCACGTGGTACTTCTCCTCCTCGCTTGACAAGATCAAGTCTCGAACATTGAGCTCCTCGGCGATATAAGTCTCTAATGACTTGATATCATCCAAGTAGTCCTGATCCGGGTGAATGACCACGAGTGTCTTCAGTGGAATCTTCAGACCCTTGTTGGCACGGTCTCGGCAGATGCGGCCGAGTTCGATGACGGACTGCATACGATTGACCTGGCGTTCGACCACTTCGTCGAACAGCTCTTCGCGAACCTCGGGGAAAGGAAGAAAATGTACGCTGCGGTTATCCTCTCCGTGAAGCTCCTTGGGGATGTGGGGAAGTAGGCGGAGATAGATGTTGTCGGTGATGAAGGGTGTGAAGGGAGCGAGTCCGCGACAGAGTGTATAGAGAACTTCGAAAAGCGTGTTGAGCGCGTGCTTGGTATCTTCCAATCCATACTCGCCCTTCAGTCGTCGGCGGTTAAAGCGAATATACCAGTTAGTGGTGTTGTCGATGAGCTGATAAAGGTTAGTGATGGCCTTATGGTCAGTATCGGGACACTCACCTGCAGTAACCGGGGAACGACGGTGTATAGTCGGTATGCAGCCATTTCCTCATTCACGAACTTGAGCAACGATTGGCAAGACGCCAAGATCCACCGATCGAACACATTGGTGTTTGTCTTCTCCGCCGAGGGGTCGAAAACGAAGTGCAGGTCTGCGACCTTCTTCAGCAACGCCACCTGCTGGTCAAAGAACTGGTAACTGTTCCACAGTGGCAGAAGCACCTTGGAAACAATTTCTTTGACCCCAGCTTCTTTGAACCGAAGGGTTTCGGCACGGACAACGGGTGAGTTGATGAGGTACAACCGAAGAGCGTCAGAGCCGTAGTTGTCCATCACGATCTGCGGATCGGGATAGTTCTTAAGTCGCTTCGACATCTTCTTGCCGTCTTCTGCTAGAACGATGCCGTTCACAACGCAGTTCTTAAAGGGGAGCTTGCCGAAGAGAAGCGTTCCAAGAACAGTCAGAGTGTAGAACCAACCACGAGTCTGATCCAAGCCTTCAGCGATGAAGTCACCTGGGAATGACTTCTCGAACTTCTCCACGTTCTCAAAGGGGTAATGTGCGCTAGCGTACGGCATAGATCCGGACTCGAACCAGCAATCGAACACTTCAGGACTTCTCCGCAGCACGCCTGTACCGTCCTTGCTGGGTATAGTGATATGGTCGATCTTGTCGCGGTGGATGTCCGTGATCTCGCCTTCATGACCGCTCAGCTTCTTCAGCTCCTCAACGCTACCGATACACACAACCTCTTTCCCATCGTCGCTCACCCATAGAGGAAGCGGCGTGCCCCAGAATCGATTGCGCGATACATTCCAGTCCGGAGAGTTCTGGATCCAATTTGCAAAGCGCTTTTCTTTGACGAAGGAGGGAACCCAGTGTGAACCTTCGATGTTCTTCAACATCTGCGGAATGCTGTCCTGAATCCTAATGAACCAGGACGGCACCGTGCGGTAGATCAACGGAGTGTCCGATCGCCAACAGAACGGATAGCTATGGGTTATTTGTGAGTCCACAACCAACCGTCCGGTACCCTTGAGGTACTTGATGATGCTTTTGTCTGCTTTCTTGACGTGCTGGCCTTCAAAGTCTCGGACAACGGAGGTGTAGCAACCGGCGTCATCGACTGGATTGGGCGGAGGGCGATTGTCGTTAATGATACCATTCTCCATGGCAATCTTGTAATCTTCCTCGCCGTATGCGGGCGATTGGTGCACGATACCCACACCACTGTCTGCAGTGACATAGGTCGCGTTGACTACCCTGAACGCAACATCCTTGAACTCCTCATAGAAATAGTCAAACAGGGGCTCGTACTTCCAGCCTAGCATGTCTTTACCCTTCAGCTTCTGCACAATCTTGTATTTTGCCTTCTTCGGATCCTTGTAAATAGTTTTGAGTAGCGCCTCGAGCAGAACATAGTGCTTTCCGGATGCTTCGTCGAAAATCTTGATGTATTCAAACTCCGGGTGCGCGGCGAGTGCTATGTTAGAGGGAAGCGTCCAGGGCGTAGTTGTCCAGGCCAACAAATGTGTCGTCGAATCGTCGATGAGCGGGAACGAGACAACCACGGCGGGATCCTGCACGTCTTTGTAATTCTGCGATGCCTCAAAGTTGCTGAGCGGCGTGGCCAGGGCTGTGCTGTACGGCATGACCTTGAATCCGCGGTATACGACGCCCTTATCGAACAATCGCTTGAACACCCACCACTCGGTCTCCATGAAGCTGGTGTCCATGGTCTTGTAGTCGTTGTCGAAGTCGATCCATCGGCCCAGTCTGTCAATCGTTTGTCGCCACTCGGATGCGTATCGCATTACAATAGCGCGACACTTCTCGTTGTACGCGGCTATGCCGATCTCGCGCACGGCGTCGCGTCCAGACATGCCCATCTCCTTGTCGATCTCGTATTCGATGGGCAGGCCGTGCGTGTCCCAGCCGAACCGGCGCTCGACATGGCGGCCTTTCATGGACCAATATCGTGGGATAATATCTTTGATCGTGGAGGCGAGGAGGTGGCCGTAATGCGGCAAGCCCGTTGCGAACGGCGGTCCATCTGATCTTGTGAGACGATGCATGCGCGGTGGCGCGAGTATACGTACCGTAGAAGGTGTATGGTTGTTTTCCTTTTGACTGAGAGACGTTGTTAGCATATGAATACACGGCTGAGAACAAAGGTCCCCCTCGACCTTCCTGTACTTGGGCGGCCCGGACTTCGTACTGAAGCTCGCGCATGACTCTGAGCTAATACGCTAAGACATTGGAGTGATAAAAGATGGACGTACCAATTCTAACTGCCTCAAGAAGGCGTCAATTTCCTTCCAGCGCGCAAGGATGCGCTCCTCCTCTTTGGGAAAGTCGATAGACATGGCTGTGGTGTCGTGTGCGTGCCGTCGTGGAGCCCCAGCAATGTTTTTCTGGTGTTGACTCTTTGATGGTGGGGCAGGCGCAGGCGCGAGGGTGGCGGCTGAGTCATCTATCGATATGGCATCTTGAGTCAAACCGCTCCTCCATCATGAGACGCCCGCTCTTTTGGCAATGGAGATTAGAGCAACAAGATTGCGGAGTGCAACCACTGCTGCAGGGACCAGTGCAGCGGGACGGAGACGCGAGAGTCGCAAAATCCTTTTCATAAGTTTCGTATCGATCGCGGACGCGTTCCTCGTCAACAAAACTTGTTAGACTATTCTTGTAGGGAATCCACGGCAGTGCTTTGTCTGACGGTCAGGGCGCGATACCGACTGTAGGAAGGCATTCCATATGGATTCATAGCCCACTGTCAACTTACCCGGGGTTGTATATGTGGGCGGACGCGTCCCAATTAGTCGTGCAACCTCATTTCTGGTCATGAAACCCGAGGACCTCTAGCGGGCTTCGTCCATCGTCTTGGACGACCGCACAGCAGCTTGCGCACATTCTGTTTCCCAACCCAGCAACTCCCCCAGCATTGCAAGATGAAACGCCCTTCAGGCCAAGGCGGTGGCTAAAGCTTATTTTGTTGCATAATCCTACCATTCCTGAAACAAGACAGGCATCGTATCACGACACCACAGCGCGGCTCACTGGTCCTAACAACGCGGCGAACGATCGAGGTCCTTTTCGACACACCATCTTCGTCAACTTGGCCCTGTTGCTCCGCGCAGAAGCGCTATCGTCCTTTGCTAACGTAGTCCAGGGTCCAGCCAGTGCGACATTTGTTGAACCTCTCTCCGCAACCCTTCTCAAGTGCCCCAGGCCTCTTTGCTGGCGAGTTTCTGTCAAGTTTCAACTATGCTTGGGCCGCGTATACCTCCATGGAGATGCTGTCAAACGCGTTGTATATAGCTGTTCTGGACTCTGCATAGCAAGGCACTCTCACCTCATCATCATTCCACCGCTTCACCTTTTCACTTCTTGCTTTCCTCTTTCGGCCGGACCGACTTCTGTTCCCAACCATCACCTTATTTTGTAGACCTTCTTCTAACTTTTTCGATATGCATTCCCTCAGCTTCCTCGTCGCCCTTCTCTTCGCCTTCATCGCAACCTCCCACGCTTTCCCTTCCTTTTCCCTCGAAGGCCGAAAAGGCGACCGCAACAGCACCTCCAAAGGCAACAGCACAAAAACCGACTCCATAACACGCACTTGCAAACAAATGACCAAACTAACCGCCCTCACCACCCTTACAAACAACCAAACGCACCTCGACGCTCTCGTCGCAAAAGGCAAACTCGACGACGCTGCCGTCGCCGCGCTCAAGATAAAAGCCGCAGACGCCACATCCCAACTCCAGACATTGATTTCCAACACCACCCTCGTGGGCGAATGCGCCGTCATCGATGCCCAAAAGAAGGATGTGCGGATGTGCAAGCAGATGGCTAAGTTGACGAAGCTTGCGGCTATGAAGGATAACCAGACGGCTATTGATGCGATGGTAGCGAAGAAGGGGCTAGACGCTACACAGGTCGCCAAACTCCAAGAAAAGATTAGCAATGCGACAGCGGATTTGCAGGAAATGATGGGCAATAGTACGCTAACGACATTCTGTGCGAACATGCAGCAGCAGAAAGGCGCCAGTGGTTGTAAGTGATCTCCCCTAATGACGTGTTGGGAGCGTTGCTAATCAATGTGTAGCGCAAACGGTTGGAACTAGCGGTAGTGGTTCCGCTGCTTCGGCGGGCGCTGAGCAATCCAAGGGTGGGGCTGCTGGTCTCACGGTGCAGGCCATGCCGTATGTTTTTCTCCCTGTGCTCGCTACGGTCTTTGTCTTCGTCTTGTAGACATTGATCCTCTATAGTACAAACAAGGTACAGTAAGATCCCACTGAATGCTTGGTTAGAAAAGTACATGTAACATAGGGTGGCATCGTGGGAAGAGGAGGTCGCAGCTGGATTGGCAGTCCTTCGTCTTGCTGACTGTGTATATAATTTCGTTCTTGTACATCATATCACGTTACATATTATATGATCACTGTCACTACCGTATCCGCTCCCACCCGCTACCTTCCATCGGAAACGTCTCCCCACCGTGTCATGAGCAAGTATTCGGCCACGAACTGATGGAGTCAAGCACCTTTCAACGCTGGACAGCCTATTACATCCGCGAGAACACACGCCTGTATCGTGTTGTACTCCCCGGCCCGTGCACGAGATGGAAGCTCAACGAGATTAGTGATCTTCAATGACGTGAAGGTAAGCTGTGCTGCTTGGAATGTCGTCATATCACGCTGGGATCTCGCCATCGATCCGAGCTAATGTTTAGAAGAGAAAGGGTCGCTGTTGAGATCGACGACAGCTGACAGTATCGTCATGCCATCGTGAACCATCTGGATATCAATACCGTGATTGCTTTCCACATTTAGAACTGCCGTGGCAACCAGAGCACCACGGGTTGTAAAGACCCATTCATGTTTTAGACTGGGGAGCATATGTGCAAACAGCTCGTTTTAGTAACTTCCGAGCGCAGGCGGTTTTTAGACACTGTTGCAGTCTGATTTTCATACTCTTCTACAAATTAATCTTCTTTCAATCTCTTTCGTATTGATCTAGCTCTCAGTAATATCATCACCTACAGCATAACGCACGCAAGCAACCAAGTCCTCACACACACCTACTCCTTCCCACTCTTCGACTCCGCATCCCATCCGCTCAAGAACCCCTCAATTAAGACCGCCCTGCGCGCCGCATCCTCCAACGCCACCCAACCCTCTCCCTCTCCCTTCCCATCAGCAAAAGTCTCCAAAGTTCTCCAGATACTCCTAGCCATCAGCGGCAGCTCCTTCTGCGCATCGGTCCACTCCCACGTCACCTCCTCCACACGATCATCCTCGTACCAGTGCACATGAATCTGCACCGGCTCATCGTCCTTAGCCGTCTCCAGACTAGGTCCCGATGGAGCAACGAGCCGAACCTCGCCATGTTCGCAGGCAATGGTGAATGTGAAGGCAGGCGTGCCGGGGAAGGGTTGCCCCCGCCGGTAGTAGACGGAGAGTGTGGCTTGGGGAACAGCTATGGGGGAGGGAAGGAGGCCAGCATGCAGAGTTAGTAGGTCGGGCACATTGGAATTGGTGGTCCTAAGGACTTCGTTTGTGCTAGGGTTGCGGATGCGGACGGAGGGGCGTTGGAGTTGCAGCTTCGTATGTACCGTCTCTGTGTCGATATCACCGAGGACGGAGAGCACCCAATCGAAGACTATGTGCAACGTTAGTTCCCATTGTTTAAGTTCATTTCCTCAGACAGGAGCGAGGAATCTGCAACGGGAGAGATGTCATGGACTTACAATGCGCAAACCCAATCGTAATGGGATTTCCCCCGACCTCCCTCTCCGTAAAGTACGCCAGACTCTCCGGCACAAAATCCCGATGCAACGTGCCTCCAAAAGCCTTCACATCTGCACTAAGCACCTTCCCCAACCGTCCCTCCTTCAACAACTCCCTTAGCTTAATAACAGGCGGCGCCCATCGTCTCTGCAGCCCAACCGAAACACGACTCCCGCTCTTCCTTGCTTCTTGCACCAAGATATCAATGTCCTGCAGATTACTCGCAACTGGCCATTCGACAAAGACGTCTTTACCCTTCTTGACAGAAGGCAGAATAGTTTCAAAGTGCTTGTCGACGCGCGTGTTGCAGATTACAACGTCGACGTCGGGGTCGTTGGCGAGGTCTTCGGGGGTACCGTAGGCCTTTGTGTCTGGGGAAAGGTTGTAGTGTTTGATGGAGGCTTGGGCGGCGGCGATGCTGCTGTTCAGGAGGGCTGTGATGGGGAGCTTGGAACGACCAGCTTCGGAATGAAGGCCGGGAAGATGAGCTCTAGAGGCCCAGGAGGTTGCAGCGGAGGCGGAGAGGCCAATGATGGCTGTGCGGAGGGGGGCTTTGCTGGTAGACATGGTGAATTAGACAGCGGGGTATAAAGTATTGAGCAAGTGAAGTAATTTAGAGTACAATTGGAGTGATTAACATGAAGAAAGAGGAGAGAAAGGTGAGTTTATAAGCTGGTGATTGGATTTGTAATGTAGTATCGATGGTGCAGCTTGCAGTCTGATAAGCGTACGTGTTGGAACCGGACTATCCCCATGTAAGGAAATTCGTCTATCAGCCGAACGCTCTTCCATGCTTTCAAGGATAAATGATAGCAGCCTCCTCGTTACCAGTCTGACATTGTTTGATTGGTGGAACGATTGAAACGTTCTGCTCCGGCTTGGTTAGGCTTGCTCGATGACCAGCTTAATCCTTCACCCCGAACGTGATCTTACTCTTCAGGTCTTCCTCCATCCTAATGCGGCTCTCGACAGACACACCCATCTTAGTCATGATATCGTACTTGTCTTTTATTGCCACAATCTTCCCGCCGGCCTTGAAGGCAACACCATCGCCCACAGTATCCGTCATGAACTTATCCCAGTCGCGGAGCAGTGATGACTTGTCATCGTTGTAGCGTAAGATCCTTGATTCGGTGCCAGTTATTGAGTCGTATCCCCAAAGAAGTACTATGTACACTCGCGCCACGTTCTCGAATCCGTATGTGCCACTAGCCAGTCTCATCAAGTACTGCCACTCCTGAGGTCGGATATTGACATGAACCGAGATCCTCCTGATGCACGAATTTACGGCTGGAGACGGATATCTAAAGTGAAGTCGTCGGCCATGCCCATGACTACTTAGATATCTCTGATTCGACGATAGCCGGAAGAGGTTGATGTTGTAGTAGGCCTCTTTAGCAAGTGTTGCGATCTCGGGCGTGCTCTCCAGTCGCGGCTTCAACAAGCTCCTGTAACAGGCTCGGAAGTTATCAGAAGTGACTACACCATGGCGCGTGGAGGTGGCAAGGGATGCGTGGAGCGCAAAGGAAAGAACGCGCACTTTGAGTTCGTCTGGCAGCTTGTTCCACCCTCGGACAAAATTGGAGCCCAGGTCGGCAACTGATGCGATGTCTACACTCGTCTCATCGATAGGAGTGATTGTGATTGGGGCGGACGAGTGGATTAGAACTGGTCCATTGATGCGGAGACCGCCGGACAGTACAAGGGTGAGTGAGCTTCCGTTGGACAGTCTCATCGGTGTTTGGAAGTGGACCGGGTTCGCCACTGAACCAATTGAAGCTGAAATGGAACCCTTGAGTGAAGTCGCCTTAGTCTGGTCAATACTGCTCCCATTAGCAGTGCCCTCTCGCGCACGCGACCGCTCCGTTGACGATGGATGTAGTGCAGTTTCCTGTGCGCCATCCGCGGCAGTGGAGTCCATTTGGCGCGCGCTCATACTACCGAGTCGTTGTTAGGAGAGAGTCTTGAGTAGAGGACTGCTGCTGATAGCACTGCAGCTGCAGCTGTGCAAAATCCACTACCGCCAGATTAAGCAGACTGTTCTCGATGTCTGTACTATGTCAAAGAAAGTCTGAGAGAACAGATTATTTAAAGGCCCAGATGCGGTAGAGTAAAAGATAAATTGATACGTATGGAGGAAAGGTAGAACACTCATGATAAGCTGAGTCACCGTTTAGATGTTCACCTGAGTAAGGATAGTGTTGTGAATCTTAGTGTTGGGTTCGTCCACTAACGGTCTGGACACCCTTTTGTGAAGCTATCATACACCACCCTTCGTGTAGTTCTTCCAGAGAGGAGTAACGAAATTGGAAGGTATTTAGGAAGGAAGGCGGTTGGGTTATTACGACAATGTGTTAAGTGGCTCCCGAGGCTTCGACCCTTGACAAACATTGGCTGGTGAGGTGAGAGATTGTACTGGTCGCTGAATGCTCCAAAGTGTTTTTCATATCTACGCCCAACGCCGTTGCTGTGATAAATGTACATCCTACAGGCCCAAACCAAGGTTGATTACAATGAAGCCGCCGCTTCGATGAGGCCGGCGCCTTTGAAGAGTTTCGGACTCGTGACGACGATTTCGACGGGGTATTTCCATGTCATGTATTTCGTCCATCCTGTCCAACGTCAGCCATAGCCCTTAACGTATCGCAATCTTCCAAGCAACCACGCGACCGCTTTATTGCGATGGAACGCAAACGTCACGACTCACCCCAGTATGCACACTTCCGGCCAAAGTATTTCCCCACATATGGTACCACGACCATCGTCAACAGCAGCTCGATCTGCTGCAAACTCTCCCTCCATTCCCTCTCTGCATCGCTCACGTATTCGTCATCGTCGACCGAGGAGCTTGTGGAGGAGGAGGGCAGCGAGTCGATCTCGTCGGCGTCCGAGGAGCTGATGGGCGGCTCGAAGAAGCTCTCGCTGTTGGTCATCGACATGGCGGGCCGGGAGTGTCGGGCAGCAGTATAGGGCTATCGTGGGCGCATCAGGGCGCGACAGGAGGTGTGAATTGGGCGATGGAAGACGAGAAGACGCTGGAGGCATCGACGTCGCCCTGCATGCTCGCTTAGTCGGCTGTTGTTGGCCAATCATTTCCCCGGGGTAGCGCGGGGCGCACGTGAATCACCAGTCTTGGCATATGACTCCAACAATCACTGCGGCAAAAGAACATCCCACTTCAACTCTCTCTACGCACCACAACTCTCACACAACAGCTACACACAATCTCCCACGACACGATACCGATCGCCGACGCAGCAGAGAGAGGCGCATTCGAAACCGCAATCATGGCTGAAGCTGTACGACTCCCCGCACCCCACATGCCTCAAAATTCGCCTACCTTTGCATTGGATCAGGCTAACAGTGTCCCACAGGCCGAGAGGAAGCCGCGCAAGAGCGTGCAATTCGAAGATTCGACGACCATCGTGGACAGCGAAGGACAAGCAACTGAGGGCGGCCCAACAAATGGCGACAAAGAAAGCGCCGAGTCGCACGCGCCGGGTACGAGACCCCACCATACCGATACCGAAAATACTGAGGCTGACTTGGAAGAAACAGCCGATGACAAGGAGGTCGACGAGGTGACAGACATGTTCGCCGGTCTAGCTAAGAAGGTGCGTGCTATCGCGAATCTCGCAGAGCCCCACTAACAACCCCACAGAAGAAGAAGAAGCCCAAAACCGAGGGCGAAGGCGAAGACGCCGAAGACGTTCTCTCCGGCCTGAAGAAGAAGAAGAAGTCCAAGAAGCCCAAAGCCGAGACCGACGATTTCGACGCACAGCTGGCCGCGGTCGCCGGCGAGGCCGATGAGAAGGAGGCGCCCGCCGAGGAAGAGGTCGAGGAGGGCGACATGATGAAGGGCACGGGTGTCTGGCAGCACGACTCAACCGCAGTCGTCCCGTACAACATGCTACTCAACCGCTTCTTCACGCTGCTCCACTCGCAACATCCCGATCTCGCCTCGTCAGGGTCCAAGAGCTACAAGATTCCGCCGCCCCAGTGTCTTCGCGAAGGCAACAAGAAGACCATCTTCGCAAACATCTCGGAGATTTGCAAGCGCATGAAACGGACGGATGAGCACGGTGCGTAGTCCTCCTCTGCTGTTCTGACAATATACTGACTCATGCAGTGACTCAATTCTTGTTCGCCGAATTGGGTACCTCCGGTTCCGTCGATGGCTCCAAGCGCCTCGTCATCAAGGGTCGCTTCCAGCAAAAGCAAATCGAGAACGTCCTCCGCCGCTACATTGTTGAATACGTCACCTGCAAGACGTGCCGCTCGCCCGACTCAGAGCTCACAAAGGGTGAGAACAGATTGTCTTTCGTCACTTGCAACTCGTGCGGTTCGCGTCGGTCCGTCTCGGCCATCAAGACGGGTTTCTCGGCCCAGGTCGGCAAGCGGAGGAGGATGCAGAAGTAGATGTACTATTCACCCAGGTATTTTCGGTCGGCGCCTTGTTCGACGGGCGCGTTTCCCGATTGTGCGGGCTTTTTGAATGGCGGGCTCGCTTTTCTGAGCTTGTGTATGTTGGTTGATGCTCATGAGGCATATGCATGCATGGTAAAATGGTTTTCAGACAACGGCGTGAGAGGGTCTGAATGGGCACGCTGTTTCATGTACCTACAGCAAACGTACAGTAGAAGAGATGGATTACGCATAATTCGTATCTTCAAGTTTCCACGTGACTTTCATTGAATGTCAAGCTCCTTAAAGCTGGCTCAAACTAACTCCTCGCTTTCGTTTTGCCGAACATCTCGATTTGAAGGCAGCAGAGATCTCGCACACTGGTAGCCACTGCTTCTCCAGCTCACTACATAGCCGCCCCTTGCGTGTTGGCCGCCAACCACATGCTGAAGGCATGTGCATTGCGCGTTTGCATGAAGACGGTGCCGGGACCTGTGCGAACGCGGAAGCGACATTAGCGCTGAAAGATGCAGGATGGGGAGGAAGGGTGAGGGAAGGGCATAGCTTACCGGTGAACTTGCACACCAAACCCTCGCCACTCGCCATGTTGGACACGATGCCGCCGGACGCCACGCGCTCGAGGACGTACTTGCAGTTCCAGGCGACTAAGTAGCCATTGTCGATGTAGTACTTTTCGTCCTTGGCTAACTATACCGCATCGTGTTAGCATCCAATCTGCATCTCCTTCTTCGGACCACAAAGTAACATACCTCCTTCCTGATAATCGCGCCAAAGCTCGTACACCACAGTATTCCCTGTCCACTAATCTTATACACGAACAACCCCTCCCCACTGAATATCGCCTTGCCCAGTCCCTGGCTCTTATGCTCCGTCACAATGCCCTGCGTGCAGGCGAGAAAGGCGTCTTTGCCTACGCTCCATTGCTCGTGCCCGCTGAGCTTGATGATGGTTATGTCACCGATGGAGGCGGGCGCGAGGAGCAGTTCGCCGGGACCAGTGAAGGTTGATTTTGTGAGTTCGCCGCCCGCGACCATGCGTTTTAGGGAGAATTTTACGGAGCCTTTGAGAGTTATGGTGGGGGTCATTGCGATCATTGCGCCTGGAAGTCGAATTAGTAAAGGGCTTGGTGAAGTAGAATGCTCATGGAGTGGAGATGAGGATGGGATGTGTACCTGGTTTCGCGGTAAATGGGCACCCGATGGCCAGTTGCACTGTCAGAATCGTATTCGTATCCCTGTGACTGACACGATAACTTCCACCATTGAATGTCCCTACATCGTCCGATTGCGTGGCCCCCGCGCCCGCGAATTGCGGCTGGCTGGCTAGAACCTGCTGTGGCGGCTGCTGCTGTTGTATTTGTGCTTGACTTGGCTGCTGCGCCTGTAGACCCTGATGCTGCTGCTGCTGTTGTGGTGGTGGGCTCTGCGTGCCCATGTGCTGCTGGCTCAGCTGCTGTTGCGGCATACCAGGGTGTTGGAGTCCTGGACTCGGGCTAGGTGCGCCATAGTGGGTTTGCTGTTGCGGCGGCTGTTGCGGCTGCTGTTGTGGCTGTTGCGAGCCCGGGGCCGGGTAGTGCTGTTGTTGGTGCGAGGCATCTGGGGGAGGGGAGAAATGCGTGGCTGGAGGGCCGGCGCCCGGTGGTGGAGGGTAGTGCTGCGGTTGTTGCGGGGCGTTCGACGATGGCGGGGGTGGGTAGGTTTGCCCGCCTGGAGGGGGCGCGAAGTACTGCTGTTGTTGCTGGGCGTCTGGTGGTGCTGCTCTGCATCAGCTTTCACCCTGCTCATGACATGATAAAAAGGTGTAGGCACTCACGCGGATAGTAGTTTCCACCCGGCGGCGGGCTTCCCTGGTACCCAGACATGTCGTCAGCTGGTCAACCGTGTGTCGCGCGCGCTATGAAGCTCCAATGGAACAGCAGCGAAGCTTGGAGAGGAAGATGGCAAGCTGAAGAGCGATGCGATTAAAGAGAAGAGGAGTGGAGAGCTTGCGACCGCATATAGGGCCATCTCAGTTGCCGCCCGCGGCGTCTGCTCAGCCTCGCCCGTCCATGGAGGGGTTGGCGTAAGCGCCGAATCAGCGCCCCGCAGTGCCGTCTGGCCAACCATTTCTCCTCAGCGCCCAGGCTCGCTTTATTGGCCGGTTAATGGGGCAGAGGATACGTACTTGGCGCTCTTGTCTATCTGGAGTTTTGGCGTACTCGGCGGAGAGTGGTGTTGGATTAAGGTTGAAGGCGATGAGCTAAGCTCGTGGTGGGTTTGCAGGGGGACGGCAGGTTCCGAGACTTGCAAACCACCACCGTCGACTCGCCGCAGGCCTCCGTGGCCCTGACTGAGCTCATCTAGGTACAGTACTTCGTCACCAATGCTATTCCCGCAAAGCCCATCAAGAGAGGTATCGGCACGTGTTGCCGCATACTGCACTAACCACCATCTTGATGTTACGGCACATCTTGTACGGTTGATTCATTGGCATTGAATGATTGCGGGGCTGTGAGCTTTAAGGGTAAGCTTCATTGTGTATCCAACGATGGCAATTGGCTCATCCCCGAGCTGATTCTCGAACTCACTCTAGAGCAGCTCTAGCTCATCGTGGCTGATGTGAGACGCAAGACTTGCGCGATTAAGGTGATTATACGGAGGATCGTCGGCAGGATTACTAACGTGTAGAGAACCTTAAAGAAAGACAACCCCCTCTCTTTCAATTATATGTCCTGTCCCATCGCCACTAACACCAAAGACAAGGTCACAGCCAAACAATGCCTGACCAGGACCTCGCCTCAGCTCTTCCAGCAACATGCAAAATCGTCATCCCAACCCCCAGTTCAGTTACCAAAGATGTCGTCTCTCGCTGGTCCAACACAGGAGTCTCCCTCCCACACGCCGTAGTAACTCCCACCTCCCCGACCGACATTGTCCAGACAATCATCTACGCCGCGTCCAACAACCTCAGGATCATCCCCACAAGCGGCGGTCATGGATCCTTCGTGCCAATTACAGATCGCACCATCTATCTTCCCATGCACAGCTTTGATAACATTGACCTGGACGAAGAAAAAAGCCAGGTCACACTTGGTGGCGGCTGTTTGACGGGCCCTGTGCTCAAAACGTTAGCAGAGAAGGGATGGTACACGTGCCTGCCCAATTCAAACGCCGTGGGTGTCGTTGGTGCTTTACTCGGGGGATTGAACCATAGTCTGGTAGGGCTACATGGGTTGGGCGTTGATGCCATTCTGTCGATCACAGTCATCCCGTTCTCCTCACCTAATGGCGAACAGCCTCACGAACAAATATTAAACCATCAATCCGAAGGCCACGAAAAAGCCCTCTTCAACGCCCTCCGTGGCGCCGGACACGGCCTCGGCATCATTACAAGTATTACCCTAAACACCCACCGAATTACCTCCCTCCACCTCACCAACAACAAAGTCTGGACCCGCCGCCTCATCTTCTCACCCAAATCCCTCTCAACCGCAATCACAACTTACACCACTCTCCTCCTCTCAATTCCCCCTCAGCTCTCCACCGTCCTTGTCTTCATCCGCGCACCGCCTACAGCACCGGCCCCAGGCGCACCTATGGCCATGTTGGCGCTCACTTATTTCGGGCCCGCAGAAGACGCGGAGCGCGTTTGCGCTGAGACCTTTGACCAGGATGTAGTTGGCAAGGCGAATATTGCTGCGACGGTGATGACGGAGTGGGGGGCGATGAACGATGGGTTTGAAGGGCTTAATCGGCATGGGGGGTTCAAGGAGTACCATAGTGCTTTTGTGCAGGGTGTGGATGGGGAGAGGATATCCCGAGCATTCGAAACCTGGGTCAACTTCACGGGCGCAGATATGAGAAGCAGGGGTGGCAGTTACGTTGTGATTGGGGCGTCAAATCCAGCGATTAGCGCTGGGAATGCGGGCAGCGAAGGTTTCTTCAGCGCACGCGATCGGGGGGTCTTCGTACAGGCCTCGCCGTGGTATGCGGATGCGGGGCAAAAGGCAGATGCTGATGTCTTTGGTAAGACTGTTGTTGAGGCGTTGAGGGAGAAGGATGGGAGGGAGGGAAGGAGGGACTGGAGTTTTGCGAATAATCTTTCAATCGGGCAAGATATTAGAAGTGTGTATACCACTGCGCAGATTGAGGAAATCAAGATGCTGAAGGGTGTATGGGATAAGAATGGTGTTGGATGGAGTCCTGTCGCTGATGGCTGGTAGAAAAATAGATTAATTTTAGCCCAGTTCTGCAGATGAATCCTATCGCACAATGATGGATCCCCCAGCTCCGTCTCATTCACCGGACGGCTTCGCTCTCCCTCCATCCAAAGGCCCCTCATGCGGCACAATCGGCCTCAGACTCCCGACGAAATCAAAGTACCCCTGCCGTCCGGTGGACGCGTTATCCTCCGGTCCCACCACCATCTTGTTCTTCGAAGTGACGAAATCATGCGGAAACCCAATTTCCCACTCATACGCGTTGTCAATCGTATCCATGTCCTCGCTCGAAAGCCGTAATCCCAGCGCCTCGATGTTCGACGTGAGATGCGTGATCTTGCGGCCGCCGACAATGGGGAAGACGTATGGCGCTTTGTGCATAACGTAGGCGAGGGCTACACTCGCACCGCTTGTGTTCTTTGCCTTCGCTATACCCTCCAACACCTCGCGGACGCGATCTTCCTTTCCTGTCCTCCCAATCGCCGTTTTCCTCCCCTCCTCACTCTCGTCCTTACTCTTAAACCCACCGCCACCAAGGACACCCCATGGAGCCAACGCCATCCCCTGATCAATACACATGGGTATTATTTCGCGCTCAAAGTCGCGACACGCAGCGCTCCAGCGGCCTTGATAGATGGAGAAGGGACGCAGGCCGTGCTGGCGGGCGTAGTCGTTTGCTTTCACGACGAGCCAGGCGGGAGTGTCGGATATGCCAAGGTAGAGGACCTTGCGGGCTGTGTAGAGGGTGTTCAGGGCGGTCATTAGTTCGGGGATGGAGGTTGTGTGGTCGTAGAGGTGGACATAGTACTGGGTGTTGTTAGCAGCGCGGTCTTGTCTTGTTTCGTGCATCTGCTCCAATCCATCGAGACAATTGAATGAGTGGACAAGGATGATGGGTCGGCGAGACTTACCACATCGACATAGGAAGTGCGTAAATTCTTGAGCGAGCGCTCTATCGACGTGTGCAGATTCTTCGACCCATTCCCTCCATAGTTACTTTGGATCACCTTGTCGCCTAGCTCTGAGGTCTGACTCCCAGTAAACTTAGTCGCGATCACAATCTCATCGCGTACGCCGCGAGATTCCATCCACTCGCCGAGCCATTGCTCACTCTCGCCAAACTGGTAGTTGACTGCCGTGTCGATGACTGTTCCGGACTGTTACCATCCATCCATCCTAAGTCAGATTGTGATGATTGGAAGAAGGACTTACAATTTCCCCCTTGCGAGTAGAATTTGTCTAGCATAGCAAAGGAAGTCTCCTTGTTACACTCTCCCAGCACCTCTTTCCACGCATCGCCGAAGTTCATGGCGCCAAGGCAGAGAGGGGAGACGCGGACGCCGGCGGTGGGAGAGAGGATACGGTGCCGACCGAGGAGGGAGACGGGCTTTGGTGGGGATGGGAAGGCCATTTTAAAGCGGTACGTTGAAAAGCACAGGCGTGTAGAGCTCAGTAATGGATGAAGAGTGGATGAATAGGTAACTGACTAACTAAAGGCAGAGGATTTAGGAAAGCCGATTGAAAAGGAGGAGCCAGCCTACTTTATACTCATGCTCTTTATACCAATTTGACCGAACAACGGAGTTTGGCGCCTTCGTATGCACTCGTACGTTCAGGTGAAGCTTATTGGCCGCAACTGAACGTTTAACACCGTCTAACTCCGGATCACTCCATCGCTACCCCTCAACGTGCCCGCATCCGCGCTGATGTGTCACATGGCAACTTCAAAGCATTCGGGGTTAAGAGGATATACGATAGGAGAAGGAATAGTAGAGCTAGAACATGTCTTTGCATTAGGTCGCGGCTACGCTAACATGAAAACGGTCTAGCGCCTCAGTTACTCGCGCAAGCAATCCTGACATCATATATCCATTAAACATGTCGACGAATTCCTTGCCGCATCGCGCATTGCAGCTGCCATCGGCAATTGTACCTGCATGAACGCATTCTGAGAAAATACCACGGAGCGATGATCCACTTTCGACGTCGACGTACAAAATGCCATTTCTTTCACTACCAGATCCCGTTTCCTGACCATCTCTCTATCCCAAAACATCTCCAATCTCCGTATTACATCAGCTCCACCCCTCGAAGCACTTCAAAATGTCGAAAACTCTCGTCCGCCTCACTCGTCTCGCCACCCCTTCGCGGCCTTTGGTTCCAACACCCTTCCGTACATTTAGCTCATGCTCTGTCCGTGCCGCAGGCGCAGTGGTCGACTCGCACTTCATTTCGCAAATCACAACGGCTGAAAAGACGATATCGAACCAGACTGATCCTGTGCAAGGTGGTCCTACGGCTCGCGCCCAAGCACACGCCGGACAGTTACTCACCGCTCAAATAATTCACGACATCACCATGGGCGAGCGCAACATTACAGGGCGTGACGGCCCAGTGCAAAATGGCCCAACGGCTGTTGCGCAGCACTTCCTCACACAGTCTGGAAGTGGGGCCGAAAGCGTATCCACAGGCCGCAACGCTAACACCAATGCAAATGCAAACGCAAATGCGAACTCGGGTCCTGCATCAGGCGTGCTAGATAGCGATACCATCGCCAAGATCACCGAGAAGGAGAAGAAGCTCACGGGCAGTGAGGGCCCGATCAAGGGCGGACCGACCGCACGGGCGCAGCAGCATGCTGGTGAGCCAATTACGAGCCAGGCGTTGCACGACATCACAGAGGGCGAGAAGAAGGTTACTGGTGGGGAGCGGGTCAAGGGTGGTCCGACGGCGGCGGCGCAGAGCGGGTTGGCGAAGAGTCGATCGTAGGATATCGAGTGAAATAGGAGCGTTGCGGATGTGGGCGTGTGTATTAGTAACTATGGCCTGTATGTATGTTAAGATTTATTGGTATTTCGAAGTATCTCTGGATAATAAGAAAATATTTACTAGACTGAATGGGTTGTGATCATTGCGTGAAAAGTCATTCTCTGACACAGCAGATATATCTACTCCGACTAGGTCAAATTTGAACTAGCACCAGACGTTTCAGCGATTCTCCCACGAGGGTTGGGGTGGCCCTAAGTTGACGTACGAAGCTGTCACCCGCAAAGCTTATCCGGAGGGTCAGCACGTAGTGTCTCATACTAGACCCGCCGATATCTTGCTGTTGTGGCGCACTCGAAACCCCGGCCTTGGGGAACGATGCATTTTACAAGTATCGATATATTACCATATCTTTCGTCTCATTGACTAGTGCGCGTGTCGTAGGTATGTCACTCAGAAGCAAGTCCAAACCAGGAGGATAAAAAGATATTGCTCGTAATCAGCGGGGTAATCAACATGGACATGGTTGGCGCCTAGAGACCCCCCCAAAAGCCGACATGAGAATGGCATGGGCGGAATGCTTCTGCTCGCTGATAGCGTGCACGTACGGACACTGATCTTGTGGCTCCTAGGCGACATACATGATGTACGAGAATCTACATACGACCGGTATAGATTTTGTATAGGCGAGTCTAGCGATATGATTCGGCTCACTGGCTGTTTGATGAATCCGCGGGTCGGCTCTTTCATAATATGCCATGCGCCGATCGTTATGCTCCAGACACTGCCAGGTCCACCAATGGAGCCATTGAGGACGATGAATCCGTGTCATCAGTAAGCAAGTATCGACTTGCTAGCTGTTGCAGAGACTCTGTTTGGTGGACCTCAACAGCACACGTTGCCCACACTCCTTCCTCCAATCGTCCACCGTCTAGTGCTGCCGCTCGAGAATTGACCTCTCGGTATCCCACACCTCACCAGAGAATTCATCACACCGCATGGTCGAAGCTCCTTCGATACGTTCTCGCATTGTAGGAGCAAAGGGAAGTGGAAGGTAACACAGCAAAGTGTACCTAACCGTTCAACCCGTTTTTCCAGTCTAGGGTGTGGAAATGGCACATAGGTGAGACGGTAGGTGTCTCTCATGGCTTCCAGAAGGCCAGCAGCACGTTTTGTCAGATCCCATACGTGCACACTTTCTTCAGAGCCCCTTCGGTTACTAGAGAAAATTTTATTGAGGGCAATTCGGTGGCAGAAAGTTGTGACACTTCATCAATTTACAGCGCTAATACGGTAACGACTTTCTCGCCTTCGAAAAGTCTATCTTCCGATTCTCCGGTCGTCAATGCTGTACCACTTACTTACAACAGGCTCGTACATAGACCGACGTGCTTTTCAATCCGAAGCTTGAGTACTTGCTTAAAAATTGTATAAGCCCTCGTGCGTAGGCCTCCGTAGCCAAGAAGAACCATCTTGTATTTCTTGACTGCGTGGGTAAATCAAGCTTAGCCAGCTGTCTTGCCGTGGTCATCGTATTGCGAGCACTCGAAATTTTCAAAGTCAATGCCAATGGCTGTGTAGTCTTGCTCGCAAGGTCGCCGATCTAGCTTACGCCGGCGAGCCGCGTGTCCTTGATCTTCTCGACTCAACGGATGAAGTCCTTGCAGATCTGTTGGTGTTGAACCTTGCCGAACGTGTCGGAATCCAATGAGAAATAGTCGGATGCGTGATATCAAGGCTACTAGTTGCTAGATTCTGGTCAAGGTAGTTTTACCCTGCTGCGTACAGCTTGCTGTACCTTTCTCTCTTGCCTGCTGGCTTATAGGGCTTGGTAATCATGCATGCGACGTCGTGCTATCGCCGGAAGTAGCTTTTCACATCTGGTTTGAAGAAGTGGGCATCTAAAATGACTGTCTCGGATCACAATCGGACCACACTGGCTCATCAAGGGAAGCCCTAATTCCGAAGTTATTCTCCGAGAGTACACGTATAATATTCATGTATATTATACGTCTGTGTTTGCGTCTAAGTTCTACACTCTTTTGCGCAGAGTCTTCTCGCAAGCAAAACAGCAAAGTTCTGCGAGGGAAACCGAGAAAAAAGAAACTCATATACAAACACTCATAGCTAGCTCGATTCAACCTTAACCATGGCACCTGCGCTTACATATAACCTTAGGTCACAGTACCCCCATACGATGCAGTCCCCATGCCTTACACACGAACGCGTTGCTGCGAGGTAGTCGTAAAGAAATGTTGGGCCACTTACTTTTGCTACAGCACATGCACGCTTGTAGCGTTTGTACTTGCGCGACAACACACACATAAGTTTAATAAAGGCGTAAGAAAATAACAATACAAGCACTGACAAATTCCAGTCAACTGTATTGAAGTTGTAGTATTTAGAAGAGTGATAAGCACAACAGAGCGTCAAACTTGATAGAGCTACGAACCTAACTGGCCTAGCTTCAACGTAACACGAAATTTCTCATATCTCGAGAGTTTAAGTAATATGCCTGCTTTACACTGAACAGCTGTTGCATATAAACCGGGCATGTGATGTATAATTGTCAACTTTTACTGAGCTGTGATAGTAATGGAAAGCTTCCGCTACCACCCCGGATGCACCACTGTCGTCAACCTGATCATGCTAGTTCGCACTCAATCAAGCTCTCAACACCATTTCGGACGCTCCAGATCCCGACAATCTTCAGTCCGATCTCAGGTGACTCCAACAGCTCGTACCAGTTTGACTTCGTGCGCTCCTTAGACGAGAACAGAGTGATCATCATCATGTCCAGGGCGGTGGCTTGCCAATCCGCGCCTGTGTCAGGGATGATGTTCTCATTGATAAGCACCTTGCTGTAACCGGGTTTCATGGCGGCAGCAAGCTGCTTCAGTATGCTTATGCACACACTGTCGGGCCAGTCGTGCAATACGGAGTGCAAATAGTATGCGCGAGCACCTATCAGCCATGTCAGCATGTCTGAGAGATTAATTGATATTGGACATACCTTTTACGGGCTGCTCAGTGAGGAAGTCATGGTTCACGCGCTCGATCTTTGGATCCAGTTCTTTTATAGCATCGATGACAGGGGGAAGGTCTTGCAATACCAATCGCCCTGGTGCTTGTACATACTTGCGACTGCGTATCCATCAGTATTGCAGACTGCTCATCGTCGAAAGGTACGACCTGAGTCTTGACTCACCCGAACTCTTGCAGATCATGCCCAAGAGAGCCACCAACATCAACGAGCAATGCCGCGTCCGAAGAGTCTTCCATGCCCTTGATCAACCGATCCTCAACAGGGTAGAAATCAGAGTCCATCCAGCTCGGTCGACCCTGTCTGTAGCCTCCCATGTGGTGGTTGAATTGGTTTCCGAATGGCGGGTGTGCCTGCAAATACTCAAACATGTTCATCTTTGTGTTGAAGGCGTATTGGTATGGTCCCGCTTGGACGTCGGTGGGGGTCGCGTAATTGGTCATGGCCATGTACTCGGGAAATTTGCTGCAAGAGGGGTAGCAACCGCCAGAACTGCGTTGATTAGCACCGTGAGTGCAAGCGGACGAGAGGCACTCACAGACAAGGGTAACCGTCACCAATGATAGGAATCGTCAAGGCCTTCGAGAAACTTGTGGGTGCATACTCGTCGTTGCCTGTCTCTTTGATGTAGCCCATGGCGGCAATATGCTTCATCAGACGACCTTGTTAGGTCAGCAGGTTTAGCAGAAGCGTCTTGCAAATGGACTCACTCAACACCTCGGGGTTGGTCTGCAGTATACTTGCAATCTCAGTGACCTTTCTCGGCTTGCCGCCGTCACTAGCTAGAACCGAGAAAACACCAAGGTTGTAACAAGTAGTAATAGCAGCGTGACATCCTGGCTAGTAAAAGCAAACGTCAGTGAAGATGTCCTTCTTGCTGGAGTTCTGAACATACCTGTGCCCAGCAGTGTTTGATCATAGTCTCGCGAGGAGTCTCGAGAGCTCTCACGAGGTCCCGCGCTGTGGCCAACAAAGCCAACCGGGTTTCATCTTTGTCGATGGAAGGCGCATCACCGAAGGACGAGATACCCTTTAGTATCTCTGGAACCGCAATCGAATCATTGGGAAGGAGTGCGATGCTGAGGTCTACTGGCGGGTTGACCTCGGGTACTGTGCTTCCTTTGTTCTCGCTGGCTCCATTACCGTTGGATGTACCGTTTGCGTGGGGAGTCATGCTTCCAATGCTTTCGATGCAATCGTACGAAAAAGAGACAGCACAGCGTGTGTGGAATATACAGGAGATTGTAATAGGGCCTCTAGATAAGGTATCGACAATTGAAGAAGGGAGGAAAACTTGCTTTTCGGATACTGCTGCCCACCCGTAAGGTAAGACTACGGCAAAGGTGCGGCACAGTTCTTCCCTCGGCACTTGGCTGCTGTTAGCTTCTCCATGTTCATTGACCAACCAACCATCATTCTCGCACGAGCAAAGGGGTGCAAGAGCGGCCTACATCCCGATTGCGCATAAGGTACCAGCCAACTAGGTAAAGGGTATGCAGGCCATGCGAAGCTACGATTCAATTGGTACATCCGTGCAGAAGGATTCGAAGGGGGTTACAAGGGAGTTGCAAAGCTTTGCAAGGACAAGCAGCCACTCAACAGCAGCCCAACATGCAAGAATCACCCGCACGAGACAGGTGTCTCGCTTAAATGATTACTCGATGAGAAGCTCATCGCGTATCGCGGTTACTGCCCACAGCGGAGCTCTCACTATCATAATTTGGTAGCTTCGGATCAACCTGTCCCAACTTGCCTGTGATATGGACGCTTTTCGCGCATGAAGCGGATGATCTAGTCCTGATTAGGACCGAAGGGGCCACTACCAACAGAGCCGACGGCCCGTCCCTCAGTCGGACGGCTCGAATAGTGGAGAGACTTCCGTAGCGCCGAGTAGAGTTCGCGATCATCATATTCTGCGACGAGTCCATCGGCAGTGGAGAGGCTGTTATGCTCATGATTGTTTGTTGAGATAGTGATGAGGGTGACATCTACGCTCTATTTTGGTTCTGTTGCAGTGTCTCGAGTGCCGAAACTGCGTCATCGTGAGATTCAAGTGCATGTCTGCGGCATATGGTGCGGCGTATAGTGCATGTCAGCAGCAAATGCATGTTTACGGCATATGGTACGTGTCAGCGGCATATGGTACGTGTCGGCGGCATATGGATTGCCTTCCGATTGGATACGACGTACCGTTCCCTCGGGTGCGCTGTGAACTGCCTTCCCATTGGATGCGCGATGCCATACGTTTGGGTCACCCCATATGTAGCTAGATCGCAATGCCTTGCAGCGCGTGTTGACGATGCGGCTCCCGGGGGCGCTGGAATGTCCAATAGCCGAGCCATGAACCTCAAGAGCCCGCCTTGAACTAGACTCCAAATATAATGGCAAGTATTATCGAAGAAGTGTTCGTCGCCGTTGTCGATTTCTCGAGCCGTTGAGGAAAAATGAGGCGGGACGGAACGGTCGAAGGATTCTGACAGGGTCCACTAATTATATATGGGTCGTTAAGGAAGCTAGACCGGCACAGCTCAAGAACGTTGAAGTACCATACCTATAACAGATGACGCTTACCTCCAAACAATTGAGGGGGTCGTATGCTGGTCTCGCGACTCGAACCTAAAGGATGCTTGTGCAGTCAAAAGCATCCTTCGTCTCCAGACTTTTCAATTGCCGAACTTCAAAAGCGCACAGCTCTTTTCCATCAGTTGATAGCAGAGCTGCTTGACGACTGCTTTTTTAGTTCAAAAGAAACACTTCACGTGGAAATTGTCAAATGGCATTTCATCAACCAAAGACACTTGGCATTACCAAAGTCGATGCGTGCGTTCTCCGCGCAGTGATCATCCGCATCGTCGGTTTCAAAGGTCACTCGGTAAAGGGCTGACCTTCCATATGAGGACATGGAACCGGCTGATGTCTAAGCTTAATTGTTTTGGTTCGTGCAAACCCGGGCAAAGATGTTCGGGATTCTTTGTTGGCCGTCAGGGTGAACCTCAAAAACTCGAGACTGTCATGAGTGTGGTACCTATCACTCTTTGCGCTACCGGCACTCTCTTGACTTGACCACAGAGCTTCTTTCTCCTCGCAATCGCTGTTCTTTTACCTAGCATGGAGGCTGAACAAAACAAAGGGCCTGGCATCTTAGCGATATGCATTACACTTACCGTCCTCGCCACAGTCTTCGTTGCAGCCAGACTCTATGTTCGAGCCAGAATTCTCTCACGAGTGGGGCTTGATGACTGGCTGATTATCGCATCTATAGTACGTTTCTCCCGTTGATGATATCGTCTATATGGTATACTCAGTTTCTACACAGATATGTGGTTACATTATGCTCGGCTTGACAGTAGCTGCAGTAAGATCTGGTAACGGGCGTCACTTTGCCCTCCTCAACAACGAGCAACGGTCTGGTGCCATCTTGTACACAATCGCGGGTTTCTGTCCCGGCATCTTCTCTTTCGGAATCCCAAAGTTGGCTGTTGTTGCGCTTCTCACGAAGATCACCAATCCAAGCCGAAAGCACAGAATATTCCTATGGGTCATGACAAGTACCTGCTTGTTGATACTTTTCGGCTGCGTTATCATTCTCTTTGCGCAATGCACCCCCGCGCGATCGCAATGGGACTTCTCTGTGAAGGGAAAGTGTTGGAGTCCGTGGATCCTGGTCTACTACGCCATTGCAGCTGGAAACATATCCGCTGCCGTGGATCTCTACCTTGCAGTCTACCCAGCCTTCGTCTTGTACAGACTGCAGATCAACCTCAAGAAGAAGCTGGCTCTTGGTGTCGCCCTTGGCCTGGGCTCCGTCGCGACTGCCGTAGCGATCTACAAGTCAACACGGCTACCAGCGTTAGCGAGCGCCGACTTCACATGTAAGTTTGATGCCCTTTGAAATGTCCAAAGTGCAACACTGATACCCCATCTTAGACGACACAGCCGACATTACAATCTGGACCTCCATCGAAGGCAACTCTATCATCATAGCGGCCTGCATCCCTACCCTCCAACCTCTCTTCGATCTCGTCCTCGGCCGACGCGTATTCGGAAGCTCAGCCGATAAGAAGTACCCCGGCTACAATTACGGATCGCGCAGCGGCGTTAAGACACCACGACACATCGAGCTTTCGTCAAATATGGGCAGCAAGACTGGAACCAATTCGAAGCATAGGAAGATGGGCATCTCGGATGTCACGATTGCAAAGGACAGTCAGGAGAGTATACTCGGCTCAGAGAACGAGACTTCGGTGATAGGAAACGGTGCCACACGGCAGGGTGATCATGGGATGGGTTGGATACAAAGAACGGATGATGTGACAATTGCATTCGAGCCAAAAGTTGGGGAGAGAAATGGTATATGACATGCGGACGGAAGAAAAGTGGTCCGATATGGGGTGTACATCTGGGATTAGGATCCGACGCAACCCTATCAACACGCGCACCGCAGTGAGGCTGAAAAGGTCACATACCAGAGGCAATATTGTAATCAAAAGTTTATGTTTCTGCTTATGCTTCGTAACCACCTATGATTGTTTTCAGAGGTGCCTTCATGTCTAAGATTGGTCTATATATTATGGACGTTACCTTTTTTAGTATTAGGCACGGTAAAGATTTGGCAACGTTGTTTTCTGCGTGCAGAAAATATATGGAGCTAATTATGAACGTGTTGTGAAACAGTGCTTAGAGCTTACTGACACATTGTTGGACTTGAGTGACCCTAGCGTAGCAGCGCTTGGTTTGAAGCCGCCTCATTACAGTCTTAGAAGGCAACGCCTGAAGGCACACTTTCAACCACTAGTCGTCCAGCACATTTAATGTTGTGGGTGGAGAACAGACGTAGAAGTAGTATAGTAAGAATGCCGATTTTCACCTCGTAGGAAGATACTATATGTGGTAGTTGAGGTTAATATCTGAACTAGAAGTGCTCGCCGGTGTTGTCTCCATCCCAAGACCTGGGGGACGAAACATAAGGCTGCAAGAGGGGAACACAGGAACACGCCACTATATCAAACAGGGATTTCCTCACGGATTGACCTCTATTGAAGTCGCTTATTCACCTCCAAAGCGAGGATGCGCGGAAGTGTCTTACCACTGGACTACTTGCCCGATCATATTGTGTATGTGGTGGTTTTTTGGTTGTTCAAGAGATCGGTTGATGAGTATTGCTAACAGTATAGTATTAATGACACGGATGAGTTGGAGGATAGGTGAAAAGTTAGAGAGAGGAGCATTGTGTGTGTTAGGTAGATGCTACTCAAGTGGAGAATCATACAAAAGGTCGAATGTTATGTCTCAAGAAACTTTGCCAAAAGGATGCGAACTACCTTCTACGATGCCTCAACCACTTTCACAACCTTGTACAACACTTCAACCCCCTCTGTTCCATCTCAGCCTCTCATCCATCCCCACTAGTTTCCTTCTTCGGCACATTGACATTCTGATGCGCCTCCACCCTCTGCACAGCCCCAAACCTCTTCTTCCCCTGATCGAAAATGGCGTAAATACCTACACTTCTGTTAGCAAAGACCTTGCCAATCTCTCAAGGAGCAGAAAGAATCACCCTTCAGCCAAGTATCCCCCAGGACATCCATCTCGCTATCTCCCCTCGACTGAATCCCACCATACTGCATCCCGCCCCCACATCCCGCGAACCCAAAATCCTCCTTTTGAATCTCAAACAACTTCTCTCCAATCGCAATCTTTACGACCGGAAGATCTTCTTCCTTCACCCCAATCGGGAATACCCATCCCTGCTGCTTCGCATCGAACTTCGCGCCCGGGATCTGACTGTAGATCTCTTTACACAGGTCGTCAGATACCAACGCGAGTGTCGTACCAGTGTCGGCTATGGCAGTGTTGCCGGGTCGCAGGATCGATTTGTCGCCTACGCTCGCCGACTCGGATTGGAACTGCTAGAATCCTTTCGAAGAGTCGATGGGTACGTAGTGCGGCTGCGACCCGCACCGTTCAATGACCTCCTCATCAATATAGCCAAACGTGAAAAAGCTCTCGCCCTTGTCCTCCTCGTCCTTATCCCTCCAGCTCCCCAGATAACAAGTGAAAACTTCCTCCTCCTCCGGAATATCGTCCTGCTCCATCATGTTCTCCACGGGCGTCTTCACCGGCTTTGGCTTCACTGTATTGATCTTCCCGAATGCGAGACCGAGTAAGCCGTCACCCTTTCCTTTCGTGAACTGCGAAGATAGTTTTGCAGCGAGCTCGACGGCTTGGTTTTCGATGCACAGGCCACCGAGAGTCACATTGTCGGTGCCGACGATGCCGGAGGCGTTGCTGCCGTCGCCGTAGCGGATGCGCCAGGTGTGTTTGGGCAGTGTTTTGTAGGTGCTGGAACCGCTGGGTTTGAATATGTTGTGTTTGGAGGATTTGCCGGCTTTTTGAGTGGCAGAGTCGAGTTCGGTGGACCAGAGCTGGTGCTGTTAGTGCTCCATCTCGGCGAATTCACGCACCGCGACGGTTACGATGAGGGGCGAAGGACGTGGCAACCATACCCACAGATCACTGCTCCCTGTATCAAAATGCAAATTCAGCACTTGCGGCGGCGTGCCGACCTCGACCGGACAGATATACAACGAGTCGTTCATCTGATCCTCCGCCTTCACCTCGCCGCTCTTGCCCTCTTCTTCCATCTTTCGCAGGACGGGCTTGGTTGACTTCTTGTCCTTGGGCTTGAAGAGGTTCTTGAAGTTCTTTGTGGTGAGGTCGATCTTTTGGTAGGGACCTTCGGTGGTAGGGGTGAAGTCATCTGCGGAGCGTTAATGAGAGGATTGTATGGGGACGAGAAATATAGTAAGAGTGGAGGTAAGGCTCACATTTTTTCAACAAACTCGCATAACTCTTCATCCCTGTCTTCTCGGCGTCGGGATTTCGCTGCACATTGATCTTCTTCAATTCCTTCCCACCAGAAGGTTTCGTTTGCGAAGCCATTTTACTCTTCTCACTGCCCACCACAATTTTCAAGCTCTCAGCTTCAGCACCACAATCTCTCAAAAGCTCTCCCCAAGATGAACTGGCTTCTACTCGATGCAGGCCTTGTGTCTCAGTCGAAGCGCGTGCAAGGTGAATCTTCCGAGATGTCGCCTGTGGAGGGTGCGCGTTAGGCGTAAAAGGAGATCCTGAAGAGAACTTGACTGGCTGGTCAACAGGTCGCAGGTATGGGGTCCGCGGTATGGGTGGAAGCGGAGACGAGGCCTCGAGTCGAAGGTCTAGCGAGATCTCTGTTTGAGCACGATAGCGTATCGTACTTGCGGTGCGTCAGCTGCGTTACACAGCCCAAGACACATTGAGCCTGAACCTACCTGAGGAAATATTCGAACCAAAGGGAGTAGTAATAGTAAATATAGGAAGGGAAAGACGGCGTTGAAATTCAACCGGTGTTGAAGAATTCGTAGGGAAGGTCGGTTGTCATAAGAAGAGATGATCAGTTGACGCTCGCGATTAACCCAGAGTGGTAAACTGAGCCTCCGATAGCACCTGCCTCCTTCGTCGCCGTCGACAAACAGATGGCGCGACAACCACTCCCAGGCGGCTGCAGAAGGAGCAGCTTAAGTAGTGGTATGACCAATCACACCATGACGTGTACGTTGTTTCATTTAGAAGATCGCATTCTCATTCAGACTGAAGCTACCGGAAGGAGAAAGGGAATGAGGAAAAGAGAGCATATCGAACGCCCGTTGCAATTCAAGTCAAGATCGCTAGAAGCCTAGTGCGCCATACGCACCTAGCTTCGGTCGACCTAGAGAGCGTGCATAGGCTAGACGCCATGTGAAGGAGCGTGGTTCCGATTCCGTGCGCAAAGAGGAGTGTACCCAAGGAACCCAAACACCCCCGAAACCCCCAAAAACCTACCATGACCGAAAAGACTCCCATGAAATCCGCTATTCGTCTCTATCATACCCTGCGACGTACGGCGAGAGGAGAGACAACTTTATCAATATCTATCCTAACGCCCCTGCGCACTTGCGAGGAGAAGCTGACCTACAGCATCTCCTCGTCGCTCGCGTCAAGGATATCATACTCCTCATCTGTCATGAAGCCGTCATCGCTGTCGATAGAGCGAATCTCAACGCTCTCAGCGTCCTCGAAGAACTCGTCCTCAGACTCGACCACCGAGGCGGCAGTGGGAGCTACCTCTGACTTGGGCATCTCGGGCTGCGTAGTCATGGCCTCGTGCGTGCTAGAGGCAGGAGACTCCTTGTCGAGCTGGGGAAAGATCATGCGCGAAGACTGGGGCTGGGGCTCGGACTCGGCGGGCTTCTCGACAGCCTGCTCTTCCACAGGAAGCTCGGCAGTCTCCTCCTTGGCAGGGACTTCCGGAGTCTTCTCTTGCTCAGAGACGGCCTGCTGAAGGGCGGTGTAAGCCTCATGCTCCTTGCGGCGAGTCTCAAGCAGACGCTCGACAGCTGCCTTGCGCACATTTTGGATACGAAGCATTTTCTCACGCTCAGCCACCTCCGACATCTCCCCAGATAACTGGTCTTGTGCGTACTTCTCCTTCAAGTGCGACTGCATGTGCCGGATATGCTCAAGAGCCTTCTGCTCGAAATGAGGTGTGCGCTCGCTATCGGCCTTGTTCTTCTCGAGACGCAGGTTTTGGGCTTGTGTGTGAGCAGCTCGTAGAGCCCGATAACGCTCCATCTTGGCCTGCTGGAAACGCTCGTATGGGGTCGGGTTGATCGGAGCAGTAGGGTCGGCCTCGACTGGGTCCGCCGGATGAGGGGTTGGCGCGCTGACCACCTGAATATCACACCAAAGACGGTGGCCAAACGGCGTTCCGTCAGCCTTCTTCAGGCGCCAATAGGAAATGGCAGTGCCCTCGCGGATCGGTGCCTTCATGATGATGCGGAAGGCGACCTCCTCGTTGGCTGCAATGGGCCGTCCAACGACATTGCTCTCACTAGCGTCTGCGAGCTCGCCCTGGCTCAGTGGCTGTGTGTTGTCAAGGTTGAGCATGTTGTCCCCGCCGACGTGGCGGACACTGCAACCGGCAGGCCATACGTTCGGACCTGGATTACGGAGGGTCCAGACTTGCACGAAACGATGGCCGGCGGCAATCTTGGAGCCGTCGGGGATGGTGTCACGGATGAAGTGGGCATCGAGTTCATCTGAGCTCGTGTTTGCAGCCTTGGGGACAGCGACAGGCTCAGCAGGGATCGTAGGAGTGGACAAAAGGCCTTGGATAGTCATCTTCTCCTGGAGAGGCTCGGAAAGGAGGTCGCGGATCTCAATCTTCTCCTTCGTGAGCTTCGGCTGCGACTCCTCGGTAGGTTTCACATCAGCAATAGTCTGCACTTGGGTTGCAGCGTTGCTGGAGGGGGCAGCGGGAACGGTTTCTGTGGAGGTGGACCTCCTAGCAGGCTCGCGGTCGCCGACCTTGGTGATGACGTTGCCATTTTTATCCTCGTTCATGGTGGTGACGCTGACGCTACGGACAGGGCGCTTGAACTTGATTAGAGGATGCGTGTGGTTGTGCCTATTTGAGGGGTGGGCCTCGCAATTGGCGCAAAAGTCCTTGTCGTGGCACACAGCGCACTTGTAGCGAATGCCCTCGATATACGACTGGTTCTCCTTGTCCTTACAAAGCGGACCATCGCAGTAGATGCCATAGTGACGGTTGCCGCCGTTGACGGGCTCGGCCAGCGGCTCATAGATGGGCACAAAGCGGTGACCAGGGTGGTTAAACTTGGAGCCCTTGACGCACTCGGAGCAAAAGTCCCAGTCGGGGCAGTTTAGGCACTTATGACGTACACCGTAAATGAACTTCTCGCAGCCATCGCAGACGGCAGAGTGGCGCACGTTCCTGCCAGCGTTGCACAAGAAATCAGCCAGCGCGGGCATGGTAGTGTCGCCCGTGGCAGCCTTGAATGCATGAGCGGGGTGATGGCCATGCTTGTTGGTGATGTGGCATTGTAGGCAGAGGTCGTAGTCGTCGCAAGATGTGCACGTAACGAATTCCGACTCGCCAAGGACTGGTCTGGTTAGCTTTGAGTGGTGAGCATATCGGACGGCTAGCTTACCTTGGACACAGCAGTTGCAGGTTCGAGTGGGTTCCTCCGACTTGGTCGGCTCAACAACTGGCTCCACGGGCTGCTTCTCTTCGGTGAAGGCTCCGGGCATCTCCTGCTCGGCCTGCGGCTCGACGTGCGTTTCGATGTGCGTTTTGGGCGGGATGCGCTCCGTAGTGCTGTTAACAACGCAGCCATTCTTGACGAAGCGCTTCACCATCCAGTGGTTTGAGCCAGGGCAGTGGATGCCAGAGTCGACGCAGGACGGGCACAGGTCGTAGTCGCCGTGATCGCATATGCTGCAGTGGTAGTGCTCGTTCTCCATGGGCAGGTTGCAGTTGTTGCAGTAGACAACCCACGAAGTTTGTAGCGTCTCCATCTTCGGGCGAATGGCGAGGTCGGGATGGCGGGACGCAGCAGCGAGGCCGCTGAAGAAGCCTGTCGGGGTCAGTATAGTGCTTCCCAGGTCAGCAAGATGTAGGAGCTTACTCTGGCGAGCAGTGAATGAGCGTGGCACGGGAGCCTCGTCCTTGACATCGGCGTCAGCCGTGTTGGAAGCAAGGGGAGAGACGGGGCTGGCTTCCTCCTCAACCGCGGGTGCAGTGTAGGCTGCCGGGGTGCGGGCGATAACGGGCGAAACCTGTGCCTCTGGTGGCGGGGAGAGTGTGTCGGCGCTCATGCGGTGCATCGAGGCGGGGGCTGTGGAGGCGGGATCTTGAGCGGGCGCAGGCGGGGCGGGCGTGGGCTCGGTCTCCTGGCCGGGTATCGAGGCCCTCAGACGCAGCTTAAGCTTCGCCTTAGCGGCGCGGAAGAGCGTCTTGTAGACCTGCGGCTTGTTGGAGTCGAGCGTGACGTAGGCGCCCGAGCTGTCAGAGTAGCGCTCGAAGACGACGTCCTCGCTCGCGGGGACTTGGAGGAGGGCTCGGAGCTGTGCACATCAGGTCAGCCGGGTCGCTCATGGCGGGTGCTGCGGATGCTGCAGGAGCGACTCACTTTCTCGGGGAGGACATTCGCGCCCAGATCCCGCAGCGGGATCTTGAACTTGCGCGTGTTGCCCTGGAACTGGAGCTTGACGACGATCAGCGTGTCGAGCGTCACCGGGACGTTGGTCGCCATTGGAGCGGCGGCGACGGCAGGCAGGCCGGCTACAAGCTAGGTTTGGGGCGGACGGCGGACTGCCAAAGGGTTAAATAGAGTGTGAGGGAGATGCAGCAACGACAGGTTGCGTGTTCCGGGCGGCTGGCGATGGGGGTGGAGGGAGGAGGGGATGGAGGGCGGGCGGAGGGTGCGGTGAGGTAGCAGCTGCCTAGTAATGGCGTGGAGGGCGCCGAGCTTGGACCACGCCCGCCTGAGAGCAGCACGGCCGCCGGTCAATGCGGGGTGCGCGGCCAGGCAGCGGCGTCGTCAGCAGGTGGGTGGATACTTCTAGACGGACATCAGGACTGCCGATAAGGAGAGTCTTTCACTTTTTGTTTGAACTATTCGCAGCATCACGGGCTTGTTCTGTGAGCGTTCAAGCGCTCGCAATGACGAAGTGCCCCGGACTGCGCACGGGACTCGCGATACGAGATAGTGTAACCGCTAAAGTGGCCTTGGGGCGATCCGTACCGCGTCCGAGTCACTTTGCAACGCACATGTGCAAGCACAGCGAAGGGACAGTAATCCTCTGTGTTTTCTATGTGCTGTCCAGGCGGACCAGACTTCGCGTGGGCTCCATCAGCGACCGGAGCTTACTACGAGCTTTGGGAAATAGTACCTGATTGGGCTGCGTGACGGTTGCCTGGCAGTCTTTATGCCGCCGCCACAGGCCCTCAGCCTGCTATCAAAAGGGGTGGTGGAACGCAAACAGTCTCCGACCGACATGTGGAACTCTAGGCTTCTTTCTCAACTACACGTGCGTCGCCGAGGTCTTCGAGGGGCAGTACTTTGATAGGTTTGATAAGTCATGGGCGCTTGCGGAAGGGAGGGCAGCGAGACGTACGCTTACCATCAGCTCTAGCATCGAGATTTTATAATGCCCGGATTGGAGTCGCCCCATCACCAAACAATTTGCTAGTGTTCAGAGTATCGTAAGCGACCACCTGCTTGCCAAAGACATCGTTACTCGCCATGAGGTGTGTCGTCGCTTCTTGAGCCTCGGCGCAAATCCGCGCTAAGATAGGCCAATCGATAGATGACTAAGCTCTCCAAGGTTTTCCGATCTGAAAATTCCCAAGCTAATCTGCCACCCATTTTCGAGTCCACCTCACCAACACGCCCACTATTCGCCATGTCGAAACTCAAGTCGCTCGAGCCTCAAGAGGACGCCTACGAGGTTATCAAGGAAGAAAGGCGGCACAAGAAAGAATCGAAAGACAAGACGAGCTCCAAGCCGAAGACCACAGACGCCAACGAGGATGTTGAGGAGAAAGTCAAGAAGCCTAAGAAGCGGAAACGCGAAGAACTCCCCGACGAGATAGAGGTCGACATCAATCTCCCCGAGCCCCCCTCGAAGAAAGCCGCCCGCAGGGCGAAGAAAGGGAAGACGACCCCAGCGACCGACGCGTCCGCAGCCCCCGCAGATGGTGCCGCGAAACCGGAGGTGAACGGACCTACAGATCACGCAGGCAAGCGCTCAGACTTCGGCGTCTGGGTAGGTAATCTACCATGGTCTGCGACAAATGCCACACTCAGAACCTTCCTGACCGAAGAGTCGGAAATCAAAGCGGAAGAAATCACTCGCGTGCACATGCCGCCTCCCAAAGTAGCTCCTCGTCCCGACTGGCGCGGCGAGAAACCGCAAAACAGAGGCTTCGCCTACGTCGACTTCTCCACTCAGCTCGCCATGTACAGTGCCATCGCACTTACGGAGACCAAGATGGACAACCGCGCACTTCTCATCAAGAATGCAAAGTCCTTCGAGGGCCGTCCGGACAAGCCCGAGTCAAAATCAGATGACAAACTCTACGCAAAGGGGGATAAACAGGCCAAGGCGCCTAGCAAGAAAGTGTTTGTGGGCAATTTGGCGTTTGAGACGAGTAAGGATGATCTGACAGATCATTTTGCGCAGTGTGGGACGATTGAAGATATGCACATGGCGACGTTTGAGGACTCGGGGAAAAGTAAGGGGTTTGCATGGGTGACATTTGAGGATATCGAGGCAGCTACTTCGGCCGTCAATGGATTCGTTTACAAGATGGTCGACGAGAGCAAGAAGAAGGCCAAGGATGACAGCGGGGACGAGGATATGCCAGCGAAAAGCAAGAAGAGGAAGTGGAAGCTGAACAAGCTCATGGGCCGCGATTTACGTTGCGAATTCGCCGAGGACTCCACGACGCGATACCAGAAGCGCTTCGGCAAGGAGCCCAAGGAAGGCGGCGCCGACTTCGCTGGTGACGACGCGGATGTTCACCCGCAGCGCAAGGGCAAGCCTTTCGTTCCGGGCGGCAAACCGTTCGTTCCTCGAGGCAAGCCGTCGGGCCGGCCCTTCCAACCCAAGGAAAAAGTCGACCCACGGACTATCAGGCCTGGAGCTGCTCATGCGAACGCACCGCGAGCCTCGGCGGCCATTGTGGCTAGTGAGGGCAAGAAGACGACTTTTTGAACGTGACGTCTACGATACCCAGATAGTAATGAAGAAATTACACGCTACCCTTACATTTAATTGGATGCTTACTGAGTTAAGACCGAGGATAAATTACAACGGTGAGCTAGGGGATGATCGCCACTTTGACAATAGTAACAAATGAGAGTTAGAACTTAGATCTGGTTTGCGATTGAATAATAATTCTGGTTTGCTATCCCTCTCGCATCCTTCACGGATGCTTTTGACATTCCGAGAACAATTCACCACATCCAAGGAATCATCCTCCACCTTCCACTCACCTTCGCTGCCCCAAACTTCTCCACATACCACTCCCTCGTCCCCTCCGCCGTGACCCCCAGATTAACCACTACAAACACCGTAGCACAAACCCACGTCCAATTCACAATCCGCCCATTCGGCGCCGCCAACAGCGACATCAGTAAGTAAATCGTAATTTCACACGTGTAATGTGGGCACACTAGATTCGGGAACAGGGGATGAGATGGCAGCTGGTATTCCGCATTTTGCGTGCGCAGCCGGTAGAGGTAGGCGTGGTAGGTGTGTTGAAGGGCGTGGGCGGTGAGGATGGAGGGGATGAGGATGGCCGCTCTCCAGCCCAGCATGTCTTGATCGGAGGCTAAGGGAGGGGTTGCATCGTGCTCGACCCAGACGGCCATGTTCGTAGCCAGATAGAAGAGTAGGCCCAGGATCCAGTGTGCAACCCACATCCGACTCTTACTCGACGACGTATACGTATACGACTCCAACAGTCTACGCACACCCTGCAGTAGCATCAAGGCCCACACCACGCGCACCGTGACACGCGCGTCCCACAGGCTCCATCGCCAGCCCCAGAATAGCGACGAGGCTACCGAGACGACGTAGAAGTGGGTGAAGAAATTATGCGGGACCTGAATGCTCGCCGCATAGTCAAGCAGCTGTTCTAATGGCGACGTCGGTGTGGGCGGTGCTGCTTTCGTTTCACTCGTGTCCGTTGCAGATATTTTGGTGGGTGTCGCACGCGAGCCGTAGACGAGGAAGCGGCGTCTGAGGTCGGGAACGGCCTGTAGGACGAGAATCTGGTGAGGCAGGGTGGTTAGTTGGTGGTGAAGGACGTCGCGACGGTGCGTAATACTAGTGCTGAGGCGGCGAGGTAAAAAGCGCGCAGTAAGATGGCCGGATGCGGGGCCAGGCCATCCATGTTGTGGTGTGGCGGTATTGGGTGTGCCACTGTGGTGGTGCGGCGGGGTGGAGTGTGGTGAGATGTGATGGGTGGGCTTCACCGCTTTTGCTGTGGTTGATGGTGATTGCGGTGGACCGTCTGCCTAGCGTGACCGGACGTTGCTGTTCGCATCATGTACGTGCTTGCAATATTCACAATCATTTGTGGGCTACGTCTGACCGGTACCATCTCGTCGGGCTAACTCCAGATGTCGTCGAGGTTTCGTCATGGATTGGGATGTCGCGGCCTCCCGTTGGACATCAGACGGTGCGAAGTGTTGAGCCTGGAGCCCTGAGCCCTGAGCCGTGAGCCGTGAGCCGTGAGCCTTGAGCCTTGGTTAGACGCGAACCAACCCAGGCCCGAAATGACCACTGCGGAATGCGATCGCACGAATAGTGGGAGTGACAGCGGCGACGGCACAACTCCAACGGAAAAATCGCCCCATCGTCTTGATTCCATGTTGTTGTGCTTCACGTGCCCGACGATAGCCATGCTCAAATAAGCTACAAGGTTTGGGTTTGGGCTTAGGAGAGACCAAGGCGCTCGCGGCGGGCTCTGACTGGTTGGGCGTGCGGCGCTGCCATCCTCCCCGATCGCTTCGCTGCCGCTGCCTCTGCCTCTGCCTCCTCATCTGATAGCCATCGCTGCACCCGTCGCGCACCTGTCCTCCACCCGCGCCATCGCCCGCCATCCCTTGCGCCGTTTGGACGCGCCCCCGGTGACTCCGTGTGCACACAGCAACTGGCCCTAGGCAGGCGCCGTCCCCGACCCGGCAGCCCCAGCGCCTTGTTCTTGCCGTAGCCCGCCCTCGGTCGTCCCTTGCTCGACAAGCCGCTATGAGCAGGAGCTCACGTTTCCTGTTCTCTTCTTCTTCCGATGAATACTAATGAAGATACCGCTCTGAACCCGTCGTCCCTCTCCGCCGGCCCGCTCGACACCCCCAGGAGCCCGGCTGCCGGTCGTCCCCACTCCACGGCCGCCTCGCCTTCAGCAAAAGAGCGCATCACACCGCCCGCCGCACTGCCGAATGGCGACAACGACCATGACGACGCCCCGAACGAGTCCGAGGCCGAGACGGTCGTGCTGGGTCGGGACGAGGACGACGGGAGCGAGACCAAGGCCATCAAGACGGAGCGCAGCGACGACGACGACACAGGCCGCCTGCGCTCCGTCAAGGCGGCGTCGCGCACACAATCGCCGGCCACCAACGGCCGCAGGACCTCGCGCGACGAGCGCGAGCCCAAGTTGAACGGCGCCAAGCACGGCAGCGAGCGTGATGCAAAGAGCCCTGTTCCCAACTCACCTAGCAGCCGCACCACCTCGCGCCACACCAAAGACGCCAGCCCAGCCGGCTCTGCGACCTCCCCCGTGCACTCTGTCGGCTCACCACCCCAGCCCACGGGCCGCGGCCGCAGCGCGTCGACGTACGAATCCCGAAAGCGCAAGCTGCGTGACGACACCTACCCAAAAGCACTAGAGCCTCCGCGACAAAAGGCGAAGACGGAGGGCCTGAGGGAGCTGCGCCAGCCGACGTCGCCCGCGACGCCTGGCTTGGGCCGCCTTCACAAGCGGTCGCAGTCCACGCAGTCACTCGTTTCTGGAGCAGTGGGTCGCAAGCGCAGAGAACTGGCTGCACTCGCGCTCACCACTGAACGCAAACAGTGGTCAGACGATAGCTCGGGCGATTCATCCTCACCCCGCCCCGCGCAGACACCAAACCTACCGCACACACGCATTAAGCGTGCTGGACACCGGGCTCTGACCTCCCCAGCTCGTACCATGGCCCACGGGCGCAAGGTAGACAAATTCGGTGCTACCCGGCTGGCCAGAGAAAGCGAGAAGGGCGACCTGCCCCAGGTGGAGGCTGCATACGAAGCATCCCGAGAAGAGCTGGACCAAGTCGATTTCGCAGGCATCGCCCCACTACAGAAAGCTGCACTCCACGGTTGGGCCAACATCGTCGGATACCTGATCAGCAAAGGCTGCCGCACCGATTGCGAGTCCAACGACCGAGACACGCCCCTCATCGATGCCGTGGAGAACGGTCACTTGGAAGTGGTGAAGCTTCTGCTGAACCAGGGCCGGGTCAACCCCCATCACTCGAACAAAAAAGGCCAACGTGCCATTGACGTGCTGGACAACGAGGCCGACGACGCGGAAGCCATCGAGAAGGAGCTACGAGCGGCTATGCGAAAACAAGTAGACACCGTGCGCAGCAGCGAGCAAGCCCAGTCAGGCCTCACTCAATCAAAGTCAGCCTCGAGACTTCTGTACAACGAATACAACACCGAAACTTTGATCGAGAAAGCTGGAGATGGCGACATACTCGCAGTCGGTGAGCTGATCAATAGCAACATCAAACCAAACATTGCGTGCGGTGTTGCTGCTTCAAGAGGAGGCCACTACGACATCCTCAGCATTCTCCTGGCGAGCGGATTGAAAGCGGATCCCGATCCGTCGAAGCACAGCGAGACCCCCATGCTGGTAGCTATAGGCCGTGGGCATATCAAGATTGTGAACTTGTTGCTGGAACAGGACAACTTCGACCCCACACGACGGAATCGCGAGGGCAGGGCGTATTGGGAGATATCCGAAGATCGACGGGGTCCAAAGTGGGAACAAGAGCGGGACATTCTCAAGCACGCCTCCGATACATTCAGGACCACGCACCGGAGCCCGAGGAGGAGCAAGAAGGAACCGCCAAACCCCAATATTGTCCGCATGAAGAGAAAATCGTCGCCGACCCGACGAGACCGCTCATCGTCCCCAAGGACCGAAGTGAAGCGCGCACATTTGATGAAATCCACTACCGCACCGCAGGTGCCTCAAAAATCAAGACGGCTGTTGTCTGGAAAAGAGATGGCGAACCGAGAAGCGAAGCGGCGAAGGCGGGTTGTGAACGAAGAGAGCTCCGAGGATAGCGAAGACGAGGTGCGGCCGCCGACGAAGAAGGCCATCAAACCTCGTTCGCTAAGCGAAGGCGAGGAGACCAAACCAGCCCAAAAGACCAAATCACGGCCTACAGAACAAGAGACGTCGAAGCGAGCCGCCCGCCCCGCCTCAAACAATTCCGATGATGAGCCGCGTCAAAAACGTCCGCCTAAGATTCGCACAAGAATCGATAAATCCCACAGCGCCAAACCCACCCCAGACCCCGAGTCGCCAGATGATAAGAAGCCCGCGAAGAACAAGATACGGTCAAGACCGATGGAGGATGCCAAGAGCAAGAAGCGGCGAGCGTCGAACGATTCGATCGACGATGTCAAAGTGAAGAAGACGCCCACTGCGTCTGCGAAATCTACACCAGTGCCGCCAGAAAAGGCTACAACTCCAGACCATGTCCGCGAGCAACGACTAGAGGAGCAAAAGCGGGTCGAGAAGCAAGCTGCCGAAGCCAAACAGAAAGCCGCCGAAGAAGAGGCTCGGAAACGTGATGAAGAGGAGGCAGCACGCAAAGCTGCCGAGGCAGAAGAAGCGAGAATAAAGGCCGAAACGGAAGCACGGGAGAAGGCTGAAGCGGAGGCGGAGGCCAAGCGAATAGCAGACGAAGCCGAAGCTGCACGCATCCGAGAAGAAGAAGAGGCGAGACGAAGGGCAGAAGAGGAGGACAGGCGACAAAAAGAACTTGCCGCACGACAAGAACGCGTCTTGGCATTACCACGGGCATTACGGAGAGCATGCGAACTGAGAACAAACCGGCCGCTACACTTTTCTGGTGAAGAGCTGGGCATCTCCGCAGTGTTCCTTCCGCTCTTCTATACGACCGGCCAGGACATACGGCCGAACGGCCTCAATGACGCCACATGCAAAGTCTACATTCCCTCTTTTCAGGTCGCTGGCATACTTGGTCTGCCAGAGCTCGATCTCGCACGTCTCGATGGGCCATACTCTTCGTGGGATCGCATACCCTTCACGCCCAGGCACCGTGAGCTGCTTCTCCGGCAATACGACGTTGCGCTCCTAGCCCAGGACTTCCGTTTCCCAATGGAAGGCACGCCTGACTTCGACTACGCCAAGATCCAGGAAAGCATCATGGACGCCCGCCAGCAATTTCTGAGCATGGAAGGTCTGTACTGGGTCGAGGATCAGGTGCTATACTCCGAGGTCGAGAAAGTAGTGAGCCTACAGCCGCTGCTCGAAGAGATCAAGGATGTCAGCAAGAGGCGACGACTTCACCTAGCGGATATCGAAACGGAAACGGCGCCTGCGAAGAAACACAAGCCACGAAAGAGCTTCATGGATACGGTGCTTGCGCAGAACGGAATGAACGCTATCGCTGCAGGTGTCAATGGTGACGGGTGAAGTAGCCAACGGAATGTTCGTTCCACCAATTACCGAAGCATACGGCGTGTCTGGTCGCCTACATCTTGCCTTGCCGAGCAGAGTCAGTACTGAAGAGATGCATGGCTGGGCACGACAAGGTCGTGATTCTCGAACACATGGCCGCACGTTGTGATGAAGACAAGCTGAGATGGAATCACAAGTATGCCCTATGATGGGCTGCGGTCTTTTCACATTCTCTTTGTAGTTATGAGACGATGACGGGGAGTCGAGGATAGTGGATAGTGTTAGGTATGATGAGTGAATCATGTGCATATAACAAAGTCATCTGGATGACGGGATGAATGTCTAGCGCTTCTGTGAGATCAACTAAGTGAAGCGCTCCTAACTGCGATCCTCTTCTGGCGCGATCTGCCTGCCCCACAGTAACGGGAGTGCCCCGCTTCGATGGCTAGCTCTCCCGTCCAACGGCAGAAACATTGGCGGACATACCTGGCATCTTGCATTCACTCACCTAATTACGGCGTACTCCGTGTGGTCAGATCGGTCGCAGCAAAAAATTGCCAATCTCCCATCGCGCGAAGCTCGACAGACCGCATCCCGCGAGCTTGCGTACACACATACACCCTCGATACACCCAGGTCCCGCAACGTTGTTGCTAAGACTAGTGTAGATTCAGGGGTTCAACGCCTAGAAAGTGCTTGTTCGTCGCCCTAGCTAGCCGAGGTTTACGGCACTCGCGAGATAAGTCGGGTCGAAGTGACTCTGGATTGTATCAATAGGTACATTTATTATGAAGAAGGTTCCATTAAATGCAAGAAGTTCAGAGCAAGCGCCGTCAGAAATCCTTCGTCTCGTTGACCATGGGCGGCACTTCGTCGCGCCGACCTACATCTGCTGGGTGCCACGATGGGACCGACGATGGAGCCTCTTTCGGGTCACGAATCGATGGATGCCATGATGGGACCGACAGTGGAGCTTCACTTGCGGAATGATTTGCTGGATGCCGCTGTGGGTCATTCGGGAGAGGCTGGCTCAGGTAAGAATACGGAGGCTCCTCTCTCAGGTAACGATCCGCTGTGTGCCACAATGGGTCTGAGGATAGGACCGGCGATACAACCGACGATGGGACTGACGATGGAGCCTCTCCCCTCCTAGCAAGATCTGCTAGATGCCACAGTGAAACTGATGATGGAGCCTCCTCTTCCGATTGACGATTATTGATCTCCACGGCTCTTGTTTGCTCATGCAACGTAACCATGCGATTTCGCCAATCTTTGTATGTAGACGCCAGCCAGAGCCATTCACCTTTGGTCTTAGGCAGCGGGCCGGGGCCATGGTCCTTCCGCCGCTGATATGTTTCGGAGTGGATGTAACCGCCTGGATGGTTAGCCTATGTTCTATACTTTTGAAAAGAGATGGACAACGCGTACGTCCAAAATTTTCTCCATTTTCGAAGTACCACTTAGCAGTGTCCTCGAACATGTCTCTGATCGTGCGCTGGTTCAAATTATTTTCCACTGAACGTTTAATCTTGGATTTTTGTTACTTACCGAACTCATTGTAAACGCCACCCAGTATCCTGGTATATACTGCGCACCAGTCAGCCCAATTGTCATGCACATCTCGTAGCAAGTGGACATTCTCACCATCCCAAACTCTTTTACCTCGTTGCAGCCTTTTCTCACCTGAGCTGCTCTCGAGTCGCGCAGGTGACAAGTGGCATTCATCACCTGAGGATGAATGCCACAGTCGGGGATGAAGAGTTTTGAAAAGAAAATGGTCAACGACTCTGCAACACCGTCAGACCAATGTCGGGAAAGGCCCGCTGACAACGTTTTGCAGAACTCGAGGTATGAATCAATGTCGGAATGAGCGAAGATCGAGCCATCCATCACCGGCTCCTCAGTGGTTAGGCTTAACAATGTATCGGAAGCCGTTTGCAGCACCTCGCTGCTACTAAAGTCTTCGGCACTGACCTTTCGCTGATGCCGAATAGCTGCCAAATTGGACGTGTTCTTCGCCGCCAGACAGTCACTGCAAAACAGTGACGGGAGCCATTCCTCAAGAGATGGATCTGAAAGTATATCCTCAAGAACTGTTTGCATCGTGGGACGGGTTGATGGATCTTCGCGGATCATCCAGCGGCAAATTCGAAGCCAGGTATTTGGCAAACCATCACTCGACGTCGTAGTGCGCTTTTGTATCCAGTTCTCCACCCTTTCCAAGTTCAGATGGAATGGGCGGAAGGATAAAACGTCCTCCAACCAATCCGCGCTGTTTGGCGGCAGGAGGCTGAGAATCACAAGTATGACGCAGCCGAGGGAGAACACGTCAGACTTACGACCACGACTTTGCTGCAATGCAACTTCAGGCGAACAGTAGTTGACTGTTCTAGCGGTTGGGCCAGAAGTGTCGGTTCTGCTCATTTCGCTGACGTCGATAGACAAGCCGAAATCGGTCAGGAGAATGTTGTCATGACAAAGCAGGATGTTCCTTGGCGATATATCTTTGTGCCGAATCTTGAGTGCGTGTATATCCGCGAGAGCAGCCGCTAGGCAGCCTGGAGCCTGCGTGAGTATTGGGATAGCCCAGGCCCGATCTCTTGGCCTTGCCTCGATGAGGTCGTTAAGATCGCAGGTCGCAACGGGGTCCATGACAAGTCCCAGGAGTTTGCCTCTACCGTATGTGTTGATGAGTCGGACGACATGCTTAGAATTCGTCAACTTCTTCAGAACCGATGCTTCTTCCAGGAGTCGAGCTTTCGCGTTTTGGTCGACATTCTTCCATGACTTCATAGCATAGACTTTGCCTGTTGTGATATCTTCAACCTGGTCGACTTTGCCATAGCCACCGGTTCCGATATTCCGTTGGACTAGATATGGCATGGGTTCAGTCTCTTCAAACTCGATATGCTGAAGGGGAACGATCTGGCGCGGTTTCGCACGATATTGTTCTCCGAGGAAGTCGAGAGCAGCATCCCCATCCCGCAATATACCGATGAGGCGCGCTTTCGACAGCGGCAGAGAAGCATCCACAGTTCTTTCCTCGAGAAAACGCCCAAGGAGATGTGGCGCATTTATGATCTGGAGAATGAGGCATATAGCACCCATTCGATCGAGCCGTCTCATGTTGACTCCACGAGATGCGATGGTCAGTTTGACGAACGCTGAGAGAACAGTCTCCGCCTCTGTAATCATCGAGGGTGGTATGAGGACTCCGTCCCGAAAGTCGTTCGAATTGCGGGGATCTCGTTGCAGATGGTCCACGGTCGGCAAGAGGTGCCATGGCAAAATCCCAAGGCCTCCCGCAACCTTGCGCGCCGGTGGGAGACGAGCGTGATAGTCTCTGACACTGCGCTGAGCTGTGGAATTTGTGCTAAGGTCGAGCCGTGGACTTGAGAGATGGTTCTCCATCTCTGGGTGACGATGCATTACAGCCTAGAAGGTTAGTGCAAGGAGCATAATTAGTGTTCTCTGGGACTTACTATTTGGGATATCCAAAACTGTAGTATGCGTATGTACAGTGGAAGAGCCTGGCGGAGCAGAAGCTGACGAGGCTGTCTGGCACCGTCAACAACTGAGGAGACCGATGTAACTGGCGCCTACGAGTCTCGAGATGTTGCTCTGGTTAAGCGCAGCCTGCAATGGTTCCAGGTCTTGATGACCAAAGGGCCGCGTGCAGCAGCATATATGCGGCGGTCAGTCAAAATTGGTGTAGAAGAGATTGTCCGTTGCCTATGCGCGCCTCAGCTCAGGCGAGAAGTGTCAGCGCGGGGCTGTCTCCTTGGGCGTCGCGCTGAAGATGCTGGGTCTGGCGGAGGTGGCCAGGCCTCATTGGCTAGGGGCTGAGCGTGGCGCAGACCGCCGCATCACAGTACTGCCTTCTACTCGATGTTCTCAATGATGCAGTAGAAACCGGAAGAACATGTTCGTTTTTGAGAACAGTAATCAAGCGTATTGAAGCGTAGGAAGTACTACATGGATCCACTAGTGTGTAGCTGGATGGCAGCTAGAAAGCATACCCCAAGTCGAGCGGAGTAGCTTGGATAGCTAACCTATTTTGGAAACGCGGGAATCTCTACAAACTTTACCCCACAAGCTCGCGCACCCAAATACACCCCACCAACTTCCAATCCACACTCTCCTCCTACGTCTCCCCGCCTCTCCCTACAGTCTATACCCCCCACGATGCCACCGAAGAACAAAGGCAAAGCGAAAAAGGATGCCGGGGAGGGCGGTGGAGAGAAAAGCGGCGGAAAGGGCGGAGCAGGAGACAAGGGGAAGCTGAAGCCAGCGACGAGCATCAACGTACGCCATATCCTCTGCGAGAAACACAGTAAAAAGGAGGAGGCGATGGAAAAGTTGCGGAGCGGCGTAAAGTTCGACGAGGTGGCTAGAGAGATGAGTGAGGACAAGGCGCGGCAGGGTGGTTCGTTGGGCTGGAAGGTCAGAGGAAGTTTGTTAGCGGAGTTCGAGAAGGTGGCGTATGAGTTGGAGCCTAGTTCCACGGGAAGCCCGAACTTGGGCGAGGTCAAAACGGGGGAGGGGTATCATATCATCATGGTGGAGGGGAGGAAGTGAGGAGAAGTCGTGGTGTGAAGAGGACATCTCGAGGCGCGTTACACATCACCGGGCATGGAATCGGCGCACGGGGCTTATAATATTGAAGGTTCCGGCGTTGGACTTGGGCGGCGTGTATATGCTACATTGATATGCATGTTGAACGTGCGCTGTCGTAGAAATACTGTCGCGTACTATCATTATGTGGGTTTCTGCGAGTTTGTGGAAAATGTTGGTCTCGATACCTCCGCGTTTAGGTGCATATCCATTTGAGAGCCACCCGTTCTCCATTGGGTGTCGTTTCAATAATCATCGCCGTCGTCCCAAACAAGACTAGCCGTCACATGAGTGCGTGCCGGTTGCCTCGCGTTTGTGGCCCGTGCGTCGCGTTTGCCTAACTACACGCTTGCTTACCTCTGCGACCACGCCCATCTCGCCCACAGATTTGCATCATTTTCCACCTACTTTTCCTTCTTCTCCTTTCAGATCTCGCAACTGCCTCTTTGATTCGTAAACATGGCGGGCAAGGAGGCTACTGTGTACATCCTGGACCTTGGCGAGTCAATGGGCGAGAAGCGGCATGGCAGAGACACGACGGACCTAGATTGGGCGTTGGAGTATGTTTGGGATAAAATCACTACTACGGTGAGTGTACTGGCGAAAGATGGGTTCGGGCTGGCTGGTGCTAATGTGATGGCCGCTGCAGGTCGCAACGGGAAGGAAAACCGCGTTGATGAGTATCATTGGGCTGAGGACGGATGAAACGGACTTGATGGGTGTAATGGAAGAGGACGAGGGTTATGAGAACATTACAGTTTTTTCCGAGCTGAAGCAGTGAGTATGAACACTTGAGCCTGAGAAAGCACCGACTAATCTGAACAGATATCTTCTCCCGGACATCCGGATGCTGCAGGACAAATTGAAGCCCAGCTCAACTGGGAGCGGCGACTGTGCGTGCCTTGAACGCAGTTAGAGGGTTTCGCTAATGGCAGATAGTGATCTCCGCACTAGCGGTTGCGATCCAGCAGATTGATGTCGCGACAAGTGGTAAAAACGGAAATCCGCTGAAGTACGATCGTCGGATTATCATTGTCACGGACGGTCGTGGGTATATGGACACTGCCGACTTGGACGCGATTACGGGGAAGATCAACAGCTACGAGCCGCCCATTGAAGTTGTCCTGCTGTAAGTACGGTCCCGGTGTCTGGGAGAGTCCAATGCTAATTACGGTAGTGGTGTTGACTTCGATGACGCTGATAGTGGCTACAAGGAAGAGGATAAAGATTCCCTCAAGGTAGTGTACTCTCTCCGGGCGTTCTATGCCGACTGACAAACTAGGAACAAAACGAAATCGTGCTCAGGGACTTTGTTGACAAATGTAACGGCAACTTCGGCAATCTTGCGGAAGCCATCGAACAGCTCGAGATTCCCCGTCTCAAGGAAACGCGGGCGGTCCCCAGCTACAGAGGTACACTCACACTCGGAGACGCAGATGCGTACGACACCACAATCACCATCGATGTCGAGCGATATCCATGCACCATGGTTGCGAAACCGCCAACTGCCAGCTCTTTCGTCGTGCGGACAGACCTCGGAGGTGTGGCTGGATCCAGCACTCAATCGACCGTCACTGTAGTTGGCGAAAATGACGCAACGGATGGCCAGCTCTCTGCTGTTCGAAACCAGCGCGTCTATCAAGTCGAAAACCCCGATGAAGCCGGCCAGAAGATGAACGTCGAGCCGGACGACTTGGAACGCGGCTTTGAATACGGTCGCACTGCAGTACATATCAGCGAATCTGACGCTAACATCGTCAAGATCGAAACCAAGCAATCGCTCGAACTCATCGGGTTCATCGCTGCGGACAAGTTCGACCGGTATCTACCAATGTCACGATCAAACTATATCGTACCGCAGAAGACAAACTCGCAGGCCAGACTTGCATTATCTTCTTTCATCAACGCGCTATGGGAAGCGGAATGCTATGCAGTGGCGCGTCTTGTTGCTAAGGAGAACAAGGCACCGCTCATGGTCCTTTTAACGCCGCGCATCGAACCGGACTACGAAGCGCTCATCGAGGTCGAACTCCCCTTCGAAGAAGATATGCGCCGCTACAAGTTTCCACCTCTAGACAAGAAGCTCACCGTCTCCGGCAAGACCATCACCGAGCACAAGGACCTACCCAATGGCGATCTCGTTAACGCAATGAGCGAATATGTCGATGCCATGGACCTCTCCACTTTTGCCACAGATGACGATGGCAACCCGGCAGAATACGCGCCAATAGAAGACACGTACTCACCTCTCCTCCACCGCGTAAATCAGATTATCCGCTGGAGAGCCACCCATTCCGACCCAACGCTTCCGCTCCCTGGGCCTCCGCAAATACTCACCCGCTTCTCCACCGCCCCATCCGACCTCCTACAACAAACCGAGTCTCAACTCGCTTCGCTCAAGAAAGCCGCCGATGTCAAGAAAGTACCCCCCAAGACCAAAGGCCGCGGCAAACGCAGCCGCACCGACCGCGAAAAACCCCTTTCAGGCCTTGACATCGACGCCCTCCTTGGTAACCCCAAACGCGTCAAGATCTCGTCCGAAAACCTCGTACCCTCATTCAAGCAAGCCCTCGCTGCAACCGACGATCTCGAAGCTATTCAAGAAGCTGCCAATGCCATGGCGGCCGAGATCCGCAATCTTATCAAGAACAGCGTGGGTGAGAGCGGATATGGTCGTGCGCTGGAGGCTGTGCGCGTCTTTCGCGATGAGATTACCGAGTTGGAGGAGCCGGATATGTATAATACTTTCGTAAGGGAGTTGAAGAGTGAATTGTTGGGAGGCGAGTTGGGAGGTGATCGGAGGGAGATGTGGTGGAGAGTGAGGGGGAGTAAGTATGGGTTGATTGACCGGAAGAGGTGTTTCGCAAGTGATGTCAGTGAAGAAGATGCTGCGGCATTTTACAAGGGCTGAGGAACCTCCAGATAGATACTAAAGTCTCCATATGAGGAGAACGAGGCGAGATTGGGCACGGTGTGTTCTCGAACGTGCCGGACCGTTTGGATCCCAAACTTCCTCACGATTCTTGTGGCGACAGTGGTATACTATTCATTACTATTTCGAAGCTGATCATACAACGCTGGTTATAGTCGTTCGGAAATAGTCGCATTACCGTTGGGAATTGCAGTTTCAGCCTGGCGGACAGGGAGGTAGGAATGATGGCGGACGCGCACCGATTCACCGTCACGTTGACCTCACCCTTGCCACTACAGTATAATATCCCTTGGAATGCTATTTCTCGTGTCGCACGGCATACTTTCCGCAACCGCAACGTGAATCACATGAGTGGACCCCGAAACCACGACTCGCATCTCAGCTTTACCTACATCCCATTCGGGCGCACCAACAATGAGATCCAGACACGCAAGGCAACGTTTTAACAGGCAAATTGTGATGCCAGTTTGCACGCGTCAATCGTACAGACATGGCGGCTACCGGCGGTGAAGCGCTGGTCAAGTGATACAGACCGAGCACGCTGCTAGGGGAAAGTCGCACCACGCTAGACAATGAAGTAGAGATAATTGGACCCACGGATCTGGAGCGCGAACGCGGCTCACCCGCTGATTGCTTATATCTGACCTGTGTGTTTCGCTTGTGGTCCCTCGCTGTCCTCTGCGCCTCCCTTACCCAATAAGCGTCTACATAACCTGATAACGACGTCGCTTTTTTCTTGCTTTACGTGCTTTATCTACGTCTACACACCTTCCTGTTTAGACGACTACTAAATCGTCGTGCCCTTGCCGGTCTGTGCACCCACAACGCCCCCAGTGGTGTGCTTGCTCGGCTTCATTCTCATCATCGGTGGCGAATATCATAGGGAATGAGGCTTTCGGGAAAGTAACCCGTTCTTGAGCATGCACCTCAATGTCGCAGAATTCGTTCGAACCATTCTAGGAGTTGTTTTCCTGACAGGCTCCTTTAGGAGTCGCGCTGCTTCCTTGAACGAAGGCCATCGGTGACCCGGATATCTAAACGCATATAAGAATGGCACCTTTTCATAGCTGTCCTTCTATCTCTACTATTCAAACAACGCTTCGATTCTTCTCTGTGAAATTTCAGAATACTCATACTCCCGGTCATTCATAACGTTTTTTCCGAGTTAGGAAAGCCTTCAGATTATCAACATGGATAAAACTAACAACGAAACGATCCTTCCTCTCTCCTCCCCAACCACCAATACAGAAGTCACCTCCGGTCGTGGCCGCGAACGCCCAACGCTCGCTCGCACCGAGATACCAGTCTTCTTTGGGGAATTCATCGGAACCTTCTTGTTCTTGTTTCTTGCCTTTGCTGGCACTCAAATCGCAGTCACATCTGCTACCATCAACCCCGATACCGCTGTGGATCTCAACCAGGCGCAAGAAGTCAGCAAACTACTTTACATCTCAGTGGCCTTCGGTGGTGCATTGGCAATCAACGTCGCTATCTTCGCTGATGTCAGCGGAGCAATGTTCAATCCCGCTGTACGTTTCCTCTGCTCGGCGCTCCTTGAATTATTTTCTCGAGTTCTCATTCGATCCGCATCCCTTCCATGATCTATCAACTTTTTTTTTACCCCGCATTGGAGCAGAGTTACACGTCCATCTTCCCTTCTTATCACCCCGCAATGTAACACAGTTACACGACAATTTTCCCTTTCTTTTTTCCCCGCACTGTAGCAAATTACGCATTCCTTCTCCTCTTCCCCAACCTCTCCGATCTGGGCACACGCTAACCGGAGCGGAAAGGTTACAACCTCTCTCCTCATAACCGGCGCAGTCAGGTGGCAGCGTGCAATCCACACCATTATTGCACAGCTCATCGCCGGTATCTGCGCCGCCTTCGTCGTGTCGGCACTTCTCCCGGGCTCGCTGCCCACCGCGACGACGCTCGTGCCAGGCATGTCTGTCGTGCGGGGCTTGTTCCTCGAGTTCTTCCTTACTGCGCAACTTCTGCTTTCCATCTTGATGCTACCATCAGGACCGATGAAGCCTGCCCTCATTGGCTTAACGCTTTTCGTGGCGGAGGTCTGTGGTGTGCATTATACCGGTGGCAGTTTGAATCCAGCACGAAGCTTTGGGCCGGCAGTTGTTGTCGGGTTTACACACTATCACTGGATCTATTGGGTTGGACCTGTACTTGGTGGTGCTTTGGGGGCGGGAGTGTTTAAGACGGTCGAGTTTCTTAAGGTAGTCTAAAAGATGGCTCGACTTAGAAAACAAGATGACGCATAACGGCCAGACTGAAAAGTTTCATATTGTCTCCAGCAAAGCTTTATACCATGTTTACTCCCATAGTTTTGAAGCTGTTGACTGAAAGCTGAAAAATTTCTAGCTCAGAATATATTCGAGTGGCTCTCCAAGTCCTGAAATAGTGCGTTCCACTGGGGAGCATCGAGCTCAACATCAAAATCCCACATATCTATCCATGATGAAGCTATAGATTCGTCCTCCACCATTTCAGGGTTCTCCTGCTGCGTCGTCCGGAGGTGAGCAGGCGACGACACAGTTGCACTCCTAGCGCCGACATCTTTGAGTAATCCCCACCGCCTCATCACAGCCTGTAACTCCTCCAACCCCCTCGCGGCAACATTACTTACCCCCTTCGCCGCTTCCAATCTCTGGCAACACTCCATTATCTCATCGATCCTCTCGCCCGCGGACGGCTCGTTCTTATTGAGATGGTAGTCCATGACCAGCACCATGGTCGCGAAGAAGATTTGGTATATCAAAGCCCATATTTTGTTCGGGTCCGGCATAGTGAGCGACGGTGGCATCTCAGTGCGCACCACCTTTTCTATTTCGATAATTGTGCGTGCGGAGCGGAGACATACCTCGCGGGAGTAGGCATATTTGGGATCCTTAGCTCCGCGCGCCATGTACGCGCGATGAAAGCCGGACATACCCGTTGCTGGCCCGAATTGCGCCATGAGACGTTGCCAAACGAGATACGGACGCTGCTGATCGAGCTGGACACATCTCCGCCTACTCTCCGGCGTCATCTTGAGGAAGTAGGGCACTTCGTCCACGAAAGCGTTGATCTTACGGTCAAACGCTAGAATGGTGTCGTAGTCGACTTCGTCAAGCGCGAGACCCTGGGCAGATGCTACGTCCATAAATTCACGGAAGATAATGGCCACGCGGCACCGTAAGAGGAAATAGGTCATCTCAGTCGGGACAGAGTGTGGCTCGTTCGGGCAGTAGGAGGGAATTATGCTGGCGTCGTCGGTATTGCTGGGGAGCTGGACATGGATGCGAGGGGTGTGAGGGATGTACGATTCCGTTTGCGTGCCGGACATGAAGGCGAAGATCCTAATTGCATTATAAGTTTAGTGTTTCTTAATGATACACGGTAGGAGAGGGTACCAGTCAGTCGATACAATATGCCACCAGATGCGCCGTTTGATCTCTAGCTCCACCCGATTATATTCCGTGTTCTGCCTTAAACGTCGATTCGTGGGCGAGTCAACTTGATGGATCAATAATGCCTGTGCGGACATGAACATAAGCGTGATTAGCGACCTGTACGCCGTCATATGCCCCAGGTTCAACAAAAGACAGCTCGTAAGCAACAACACCGCCTGGATGCTCTCTACCGTGGGATGATCCAGATGCTGCGCCTCGGCCAGCGCCCGTGACGCGAGTGATACGAATTCACAGTAGCTCCGCTCCTCGATCACAGCAAAGGCTTCATCGCTAGAAAGAGACGTCGCTGGTTTAGAAAAGTACTTTGCGACTGCGAAGACGGCGCATAAGAGAGCTAATATCGAGGGCTCAGGAGTTTGGTTCCGCGATAGCTGGGCATAGGTTTGTTGGAGTTGGCGGTGGAGTGTGGGTAGGTGCATGAAGTGGTAAGTCCAGCAAACGTTGTGAGCGTAGAAGTCAACGAGCTGGATGGCGCGCTCGTAAGCTGGGAGGACCTCGTACCTGTTTTCACAAGTCAGTGAAGTGCATCCGCTAGTAGTATCACTGCCGGATGCCACCCAAGTCTTGCTAATATGATTTCCGCAAGTGGACTTGACGTACCATTCAGAAGTAGTACAGCTGCTTTCCGGGTTGGGGCCCAATTGCAGTAATTGCGCCGGGTCGAACCCACGATGGAGCCGTGATTCTGATTGAACCATGCGCTTCTAAGAACACTGATTAGTGGACTGTTAATTGTATATATCAACACCTTCTTACGGTCATTTCGATGCTGTCGACATCGACCCCGGTGGACTCCTTCCTAACACCATTGTTTGACTCGTACGCTTGTGGTGTAGTGTGAGACGATAAGGGTTGAGGCGGTTCAGTGAAAGTGATGGTGGAGGAGATGGTGCTGTCCAGAGTATCACGGAGTGATAGTGCAGCCTCTACTCTTTGGAGCCTTGTGTGGAGGCTTTGGAGCGAGCTTTTGGAGGTCAATTCGGGTTACGTGAGGTTGACGTGTCACTTGAAGAAGCTTACAGTTGATCTGCGGGCAGTCCATGAGCCTGATGAAAGACAGTCAGTGATGCTCAAACTAGAGGAGTGTCGACACCGGTCATTTTATATCGGTGCAGCTTATGCTTGCCGAAATATGACGTACGTTGGGTAGCACATTTGTAGCGGCAGTGCCGCGAGACGTCGCCTGCACACCGACACACTCGATGTTACGCGCAAGACAGTTCGAGCATGGCGACTCGCGACTGCATTTCAGCTTCTTCACACGGCAAAATTGGCAGGAGACGGGTTCTTGACGACGCGCAGGTGCCTGTGATCGCGCCTGCGAAGTATCTATGGAGTCATGCGTTCTCTTCATATTATTACCGGTTCATGCAAAGAGGCCGGTGTAATACAGGGTCGCGCGGAGCTGGAAAAAAGTGTCGTGAAAGGAAGGTGTCTTCGTCCGGTGTGCCGAGGCCACGGAAGGTCCGGGGACGTTGCTGATCAACCAATAGGAGCGAAGGATTCGCCTGGCAGGTTGAGGAACTCGAGTACACTCGACACTCATTAACCGCACGTCAGACACTCCACTACCATAAATCTCGTTCACAAGCTCAGTCGGTGTTTGAATGCACAAGCTCTCGTCTGTTTTAAGATCACGGCTATGAGAAATCTATGGTGTAGAAGAGGACTTACATCTTTGATAATATCCCAACATCTACACTGTACCTGCTAGCACTCCTAGCATACTTTGCGTGTGCAAGCGGCGTGTAGATAGTGTATCGCATATCCACATTAGTCATAAAAGTCCTAGACATCCCCCCTTCATATTCTCGCTTCTCCCGCTCGCGCACCTCAGGCCAGACCCGGAGCCTCCGAGCGCCGCGGACCATCCGGCCGTGAGCTTGGACGACCTTCGATTGTGCCTGCGTATGTATATATTCTATGGTTGCGCTTCCCATCATTCTTAGTTACAAATATTAGCATCTTTCCATCACCTGCAACATTTGTCTTACAGCAGACATGGAGAAGCCCGCGTTCGAACTTCCAATGGTCGAGGAGAACCAGAACGAACTCAATGTGCCGAAAGGATCGGAGTGGACGTAAGTTTGTCCATAGGTAGCATCTTATTGTCATTGCAACTGTACCTAATCAGTGCAACAGGTTTCGCTCGTGTCTCGCGGTGCTAGGCACCAGTTGCATTCTGTTCTCGACAGTTGGCTTTGTCAACGCCTTTGGAGTGTTCGAACAGTATTACGCCGAGACATACTTCCAACAGAAGTCACTTTCAGAGATTTCCTGGCTTGGCTCATTCAACATCTTTTGCATGTTCGGGGGTGCGTTAGTCACGGGCATTCTCAACGACATCTATGGCCCCAAAGTAAGCTTTCTCCTTTTGTACCGGCATCAACAAACCTCTGATTTGGCTTAATCTAGTGGCTTCTTCGCGCCGGAACCATCTTGGCCCTCCTTGGATTGTTCATGACCTCGCTCTGTACCCAATACTACCAGTTCTTCCTCGCTCAGGCTATGCTCTTCGGCTTCGGTGTCGCTGCGCTCTTCCTTCCCGGTTTTGCGACAATTGCGCTCTACTTCACAAAGCACCGCGCATTGGCACTCGGAATCACGATCGGTGGCTCTTCAATAGGCGGTGTCGCCTGGCCTATCATTCTACGGCGCTTGCTGGTGGATATTGGCTTTCCATGGACGATGCGCACCGCCGCCTTCATCATGATGCCGTTGTTAATCTTTGGCTGCCTGACGGTCCGTCAACCTATCGACTCGAAACCTGGTAAACCAAAACCTAAGCCTGATATGAGCTCGATCAAGACGCCTGCATTCGGTCTACTTGCTGTATTCATGTTCCTCGCCTCCATGGGTCTCTTCATCCCCTTCTTTTACATCACGTCCTACAGCACCTCAATCGGCAAAGACCCCGACATGTCCTTCTACCTCGTCTCGATCCTCAACGGTGTCAGTCTCCTTGGGCGTATACTACCAGGCATACTAGCGGACAGATATGGCGCATTCAATATGATCTTCGTCGCCACCCTCTTTTCTGGCGTAATCTGTTGTTGCATGACGAGCGCAACGACGATGGCGGGGCTTGTCGCAATCGCCGCTGCTTACGGTCTTGCGTCAGGTGCTATTCTCAGCCTCCAGGGCGCCTGCTCTACAAAACTTGTCAGCCCGGAGTCTTATGGTGCGGCTATGGGCTCTATGATGGCCGTCTGCTCCATTGCGTACGTCTTCCCTTTCTGCGATTTGTATCGCTTGCTTACCTTCGCGTAGTGGTCTTATCGGAACCCCCATTGCTGGCGAGCTAGCTACCAAGTATGGCTACATTGCCCTTACACAATACGGCGGAGTATCACTAGTTGTTGGCTCTTTCTTTGTACTTGCATCTAAGCTGAAGCAAAACAAGAACCTGTTTATTATCATCTAAGATTTGTTGTGTTTATTCCACAGGCAGCTTACTACATTAATGTATTCTTATAGTAGCTTGCATGTAAGCTATGCGAAATGCTTTTGCACCTTAGCTCGTTCGCCCCATAGAGCAGTTATTGGCGCCATATATAGTAAAGACCTGGAGCCTGCTCAAGATAGCGACAGGTCCAGTGGCCCATGTTCCACTTACCATGCGTGATAAATGTGAATGCGGCGTAGTCGATGCCGATGTGGATCAAGGATGAGCGGCAATATAATCCTTCTCAATGCCATCAAAAATCTTTCCGACGTCGAACATTGCGAAACATTGTCAATGAAAGCCATGGCAAGACGACGCTTAGTCAATCATGCACAATTGTTAGTCCTATAGAGTACAGATTGCAGGGGTTGTTTCAAAGTAGGATTCTAGTCAGTCGAGTTGTCCGTAGTTACTCCAGCTCCTTTTGCAACATCTACACTGCAAGTCGGACTCCGAAGCGGGCAGTTATATTCAGAGTTAGTATCTTTCGGGGTCTTATGTCGCAAGCTTGATCGAGAGCCGCTCTACCAATACACCTTATCTTCGGACCCCACTGTGGAGACGGCGATTGCGGCACAGTCCACACTGTAACAACAACGCCTCAATATCCTATACAAGTTATACATGCCTTCGGTCCCATCATCACAGGTGAGATGTGTATAATTGCACATTACACTCATCTTTCTTGACTCTATTTTGCATCTCGGCATCAACTCCTTTTACGTCCTAGCTCGTTGAAGCGTCGCGCGGACCCCTTCGTCAAGATGTCGCAATCTGAAGAGATCCAGAACCTTATTGCCAAGTTGGAGCAATTTACCGATGCTCCACCGCAAGGCATCAATGACTCGACTCGCATCAAGCTCCGAGAAGCATCGAAGAACTTGAGCATTGCAGTTGAGATCCATGGAGATACCGTACATCGCGTTGGCAACTCTGTACGTGACTCCAGAATTTACTAGTGGTGGACAATGACTGACATCCCCAGGCAATGCAACTGTACATGGCCAGAGTGGGCTACGACAGCAAGATCTGGAAGGTGCTGGCGGAAAGCAAAACCCCGCTGAGCGTAGCCCAAATTGCGGAGAAGACTGCATTTAACCCTATTCTACTCAGTACGTCGAATTGCAAAGTGTCCTTCCGGTTGCTAATGTTCGATTATTTAGAGCGTGTATTACGCTATTACCAGTCATTTCGCATGGTGGCTCAACCTGCTGACGATGAATATGTCGCAAACAACGTGACTAAAGCCTTGGCTGGACCTGATGGAATAGCATCCGAGTACTTGTAAGACAGCTTTGGCATTGTCGAATCGTCGCTGACCATATGCAGTACTACTGTTCTCCAGAAGCCATTCGAAGCAATTCCCCGTTACCTCAAACGCCACAACTACCAGAACCCGACCAATCCATCAGATTCTCCATGGCAGGAGGGTTATGGGACCGAAGACCACCCATTCGTCTGGCTACAAAGCAATCCCGACCACTTTGGGCTCTTCATGCAGTGGGTTCATCTCAGTCGAGCCGGGCTCCCAACATGGCTCGACACGTTCCCATTCGAGGAGGTCGTCGCTCAGAAGAGCGACAAAAACACGGTTCTGTTTGTTGATGTTGGAAGTGCTCTCGGTCACCAGAGCATTCTCCTGCGTGAGCGCTTCCCAAATCTGCCCGGCCGCGTCATCATCCAGGACACGCCGCAGGTCATTGGCATGATGAAGCCTAGCCATGAGATCGAGCTTCAGATTTACAACTTCTTTACGCCCCAGCCGGTCAAGGGTACGCAATAGACCGCTAGATATTGCATGAAAGCTGATAGATTTAGGTGCGCGGGCGTATTACCTTCGAAATGTTATCCACGACTGGGCTGACGAGCAGGCCATTGCAATTCTAAAGAACCAGATCTCTGCCATGTCGGAGGAATCGGTCATCCTAATTGATGACATGGTACTGCCTGAGAAGGGGTCGCCTTGGCGCGCCACCCAGCTTGACATGACTATGCTGGCGGCACTTGCGGCTATGGAGCGGTCGGAGAAGCAGTGGTATGCGCTTCTGGAGAAGGCAGGACTCAATATTGTTAATGTTTGGAAGTACACTGAAGAATGCGATGACTGCATCATTGTTGCGAAACCGAAGGCGTAGTGTGCGGAGTATCAAAGTTTCTTTTTCGTAGAATAGGAACAGCTAAGCTGTCAATGGTGCTTCTCTAAAACGGTTCAAGTTTGAGATGACATGTTTTTGTGAATGACTCTACGTATATGCTTCTGTGATGTTCAGAGCGGATCCTCCCCAATCTAGTTTGAACTGATAGAAAAAAGTGGAATAAAGTTAACCACGATCTGGCTCTCGACTCGTCGACCCTTACTCAAGGATAGCTCATGAGGCGTCCACATGTTCCCTGTCTTGACCCAGAATTGTCTTATACTCTACATAGCTGAATTTTGTAGCATAATAAGTACCATGTCCTGACACTAGTCGTATCGCCTGACTAGGACTTATAGTCGCTCAATCGACGTTGAGCTAGTGGAGTGTAAAAGTGAAATGGAGGTTAAGCTCTGAAGTCTATTAGCCATCGCAATGATTAGGAACTATAGACGATCTCCACAGTTATCGAGAAGCTCATTGTATGATCGATATGACGTATCCTAATGTGAAGTAGGGAAAATGGTACTTGCTTGTGCGTTTGCCTTGCAGACACCCCAGGCATTAGCTATAAACGTGTCTGATTTTAGGATGATCTGGCAGCATTATGCTTAGATTGTTTATGAAAGATATCTGGCTATGAATGTGCCGTCCCAATATAGTCCTCGACCCATTCACTCTTCCCTATGTAGTACTTCCTTTCATTTAGTACAGATATAGTTGTAGCTTGCATTCTATGTAAGGTGTGGGTATAGCACCTTTATTGTATACAAACTGTACTATGTCTTGTGCGAATTCTTTTGCAAACAGAAGAACGAATTCCACGGAAGAAAAATAAATAGTTGCAGCTTGAATGCGCTACTTTAACATTTAGCATTTTTATGCTAAGCTGCGCCTTACTACTGCCTTAATCAATCACGTTGCTACTAGCCCGTTACACAACATGTGCCTAAAACCCTTGAGCCTGCCTTGAACAACCCTGAATAAGCTCGTCTCGAAGGTCCATGCTTCCAGCCAGAGTAGTGAGCTTGACTCTCTTCATGGATCCACCCTTCGTAGGTTAAACAGAATGCGAGGTTGGAGAAAAGAACGAAAGTACCAAAGTATGTTGCAATGACTGATAATGAGTTGACTGTGAAGTATAACAGAGTTACGAAGGAAAACCAGTTCCTGTGCGAAAAGTCGGTGTTCTGTTGTTGGTTAAGTTGAAAAATTGTACGCCCTGAATGCTCCCAAATTCATCGTGTCCAAAGTCCACTTCTCTCGTAGTGAGATGGGAATTGGCACGAGTGAATTGATCATCTGACAGTCTCCGCTTTACGGACACTGTTACGTGTATAGCTGAATCCGTATTACTTTGTACTCTACCATACTTTGGTCGATGCAACCATCTAGACAGTGGTAGGCAAAGCTCGGATGTCCGTAATCGATGACCATCTACACAGGGGGTGGGACAAGCTCGGATATCCGTCATGAGCAAGGACCTCACTCGCGCACCTCGCCAATGACGGGGGAATTCGTAAAAGAAGGTTGCTGAGCGTGTAGCCTGTGCACGGGACCAAGTTCAATACATTCTCCAGCACAGGGTTACACCCAATAGATGAAGTGGCCGTCATCCTACGCTCACGGAGGAGTAAACTGAGGAGCCTAAACTGTTTATAGCTGACACTACAGTAGACTGAAAATGATATTATAGATAATAGAAGTACCTACGCACTTGGAAAGTAGGCTGTCTGATAGTTTGTGCCTCGCCCGGGTGTCCAAGGCTCCGTAACTCTTGCAGTCTTCTCGGATCTGTCAGTAGAAATAGCACGGACTGCGGCATTGCGGTTGTTATTGACCACGCCGTATGGCGTAGAATCCGTACTCCGGAATTCAATAAAACGAGCAAGGGGCGCAGCATCCGAACCCGAGCTTTTGAATTTCCGAGAGGCACAGCAATCTACAAACGAACTCCCATGGAAATCCTAGAACTGGAGAGGAAAACTCGACCAGTCTTCTCGCCAATCCATGCTACCTTCCTTGCAGGGCCAAATAGTACGGAATACTTGCCCAGCATTAGACTCAAGACTGCGCCTCACCTGTAGACCGTCGGGCTCCATTCCATGCTGCCCCAGCTCCCTAATAATGACATCCTCTTGATCGTCTCGCGGATCGCGCTCAATTAGCCATGACTGACTCAAATTCTGGATGATCGTGCTAAAAGACACGAACGTTATCCCGCCATATTCACCACCCCCAGTAGTCCACAGTTTGAGACGCTCCAATTGTCTGCCCGTCTTGCTCCGGCTAATAGTCTTCCAGATGGAGCGGGCCAGCGTCTCGTCCACTGCGCAATTGATAAAGGTTTCCTTCAGATTACCCCTCTTCAGTGGGTGTGGATAGTTTACAGGCATTTCATCTTCCTTATCAAACTGGGGGTTGTACATACTGTCTCGAGAGACCCGCCAATTCGAACAATCCAGAGTAAGAAAGAGAAATCGCAAACTTTCCATCTTGTTGAAGCATCTGTACATCTCAGCCTCGGACGCACTGGACTTGTTGCGCTTGACTGGAATGGCGAGCTCTTCTAGTACCGGACACTGAGCTTGAATCTGTAAAATATGATCCTTGGTGAACTCCATAGGGATATCTCGTCGATCGCGACCATTGGAGAAGTTGAAATGATCCTCAAAAGGACGCAAACTGAGCTTCTTTAGTTTCTGTCCATGATAGGACAAAATAGCGTCCACGATATGTGAGTCAATTGGCCCATGGACGGATAAATCCTCAAGAGATTCGAAAGCCTGGAAAAAGGAGACTGCATTATCTCTGTAGTGCGGTTTTTCGTGAATCAGGTCGTCTCGAGTAAGATAAACGCTGAGTGTCCTCAACCGGGGAAATGAATGGTTCTGGGCAACCCACTCCATGGTCTCACCACTGAGTGCATACGTCTTTGCTTCATAGCCTCCCCCAAGAGCAAGGTGCCGTAGGCAAGCAAAATCCGTATGTTTGGCCCAGTTCTGTAGCAGGGTTGGCGAAGTCAAGTGTGAGCACCCTTTGAGTGAAAGTGATGTCAAGGATCCCATTGCCTCGCCGATAAAGCCTCGGAGACCTTGCCACGACTCTCGGGAGCGGCGGTACTTCCAAGAGTGTCTTGGACTGAGATTCAAAATGATGACTTCCTTAAGATTAGGAGCAAGCCCAGCAGCGAGCTCCATCATGGCCTCCAAATTGAAATCATCGTCGCCATCTGTATCCCGTGGAGCGCAGGTAACCTTCACTCTGTACAGAGATGGGAATGTGGCAAGCTCCATCTCGTAAGGATAAGGGACACCCCACAACAAGGTCCGGAATCGGAACGCGAGATGGTGAAGTCTGCATTGAGGATGCTGCTCGCGAAGGGTGCTGAGAAGACTTGGCGGAAATTGACTCTGGCAGCTGTAGACCAGATCGTTCAGGTGAGGTATCGCTTGGAGAAGTTTCACAACGGGAGCCCATGCCACGTCCTCTTCAGAAGACCTTACAATGACCGGTTCGTCATAAACCACATATGGGCGCGAATAATCCATTGTTTCCTCGTCAATCATTATCTGCTCAAGGCTAGGCTGACTAAACCTATCCGTAGCCTGGCCATCACTGTCCGTCTTTTGGGAGTTTAGCCGTAGAGCCCCTTCGATGCTGATGCGTTGGACGTGGCGAGCGGAATCCGTGCGGGAGAGAGCCTCAACAAGTCTGTTGGCATCGCGCCGCAATCCTTCGTGATGGTGGATTGTAACATTGATTTGCCGAAAGATGAGAAAGGCTGAGGCGTTGTGGCAAGCCTTGCTCGCCAAGCTAAAGGCGTAAAGGCTAGGCGGATGCACGGTTTCGACGCAAGCTGCTATCTGCTGCAGCAACTCGAGTGGCAAAGAAGGAAGAATCATTCTTGTCGTGTTAATTGTTGCGGTCGATTGAACAACAGGCTCCGTGGGGTCTAGCTTACGACAACGTAGACCCCTTTTGCTTGGCAATTGCTTTGCTGTCAATGGTGTTATGGAATTTGCGAATAGCCTCTTCCAATCGTTTTTGATGAGGTCGCTAATAAGTGCTGCTGATATCTTAGATAGTCTAGTTGTACTTTGCAGAGAATGACTGTAGAGAGCTTGTAGTCGATTAGAGATTGGAATTCTGTTCACAGTTGCGATCTGATGGGGTGGGCAGCTTGCTGCCCAGACACGTTAGTAATTTTTAAAATGTGCTTACTAAGTCAACGCGGCATAGTTATTAACGACGAACGTGTTTTACCACTCAGTGGCCATCCCTTGTCAGTGGCCCAGCCCTACCAAATAAGACGCGCCTTTCAACAGAACTCACAATGACTCCGCAACAACGCCCAGAGCCTTGCAAGAGAGGGTAGACTAGCTCTTTCTTGCCGCGCTATTCAAACTGGCCAGCCAGCGCGCGCCACCAACATGTTTCATGTGCCATGTTCAAGATTACAAAAGGACTTAGTGTACGACTATTTAATAAATCTCTGTAGTTAACAGTGAATGTAATTACAGAAGTACCGAAATGGGCCAACGTGTTAGGAAAAATCTAGCGCGTGGCCAAATGGAATCCCTGTTAAAGCCTGTATTTTCACGTGGTGGTCCTTTTAGACTTGCCCGCACCGACTAATATGCTACAGAATCTTCTATAATCTAGTCTTGCGTTACTTCTGTTTTGCCCCACGATATAGAGGATAGATTACCACTTGTTAAGAGTTATTCCTCTCAAAGCACGACGGAGTAGTGGATGTGGTATTGTTCATTCCAAGGTAAAGTCCATGTCATTTATCTACTGATACACCCAAAACTCACCGGACTTCCAATATGCCTGGTTATATTCTGCAGGCCTTCATGCCACATAATCAGTACACATACCCGTACACATCGGATTACTGCTGAAGATGCTCTGCTGGCCTGCCTAGTCTCCTCGATACATACACGCTCAGAAAAGCAGAGTAGTCAAAGACGGCACTTTGTTCCTCTTCTCCTTGCCATCACTCTCTTTTCTAGTGTTTTCGCCATATCCTGTCATTCGCTCAGCCTCTTCGTGACTGACGTGTTGTACTTTCTCCTTGCGCTTTTCATTATCTTCTTTAAGCTTCTTCAAGAAGCTTTGGGTTTTCGACAGTTTTTCTCCGCCCACTTTCTTTTGGTCGGGGCTTTGTAGAAGCGCCTCTGTGGATGTGATCGAGGCGCCACCTTTTGATGAGTCAGGTAAATCTCTGTTCGGCGATGGGAAGAAACAAACATCCATAATTATGCGATGCAGATGGCATGTTGTACTGTCCTGCGTAAAGAGCGTAGTATTTTTTGGGGGCGTTGGCCACAAGTTCCGTAGTCTGAAGTTATTGATGCGTGATAAGCGGGAGCGTAGATATGGTGGATGACAGCGACGAAACAACATCCATTGATCCATAGAATATATAATCGATCCTTCGTCTCAAACTCGCCTATGACTAAAGATCGACTGACCAATAGAACTGATCGAAGAAATTGACACGTCCAAGGTTGCCCCAGAACGACCAAAACTCCCACACTAGGGGTTAGGTGTGTATGGGTGCCTTCTCGGACCGCGTCCGTCGTCAAAGGGTGATGTCACCGAATATGATATACGTCATTGTCTTACATACCAAATCTGTTGCGGGCACATTGTACATGTACCTTTGGGGCACAGCTTGTAAATCCACCCCCTCTAATTACGAAGGGTGATGTCACTATACGTCACTGTCTTATATTACAAAGCTGCGCCGCGAAGGTACCTCAATGAGCCAAACCGCAGTGGGGGCATATTACAGTCCCTCTCCTTAACACTAAATCTCTTCAAATCACATTACCTGCTACCCACTTGCGTTCCGCGCACTTTTTGCAGCCTAGAAAAATATGCAGTGGCCGTACAGTCTTAGCAAATCTTCATTCTAGGAGGAAATCCTGATGGCTATCAAAGACTCAACGAATTATGAAAGATCGCTGTCTACAACGTTGACAACGAGGAAAACCGTACGTGTTGTAAGCTTCGACCTGGCGATTGGATGAGTCATTGTCGATTTTCAATATTTGAAGGGAGCTCCCATCGTGCAAAATATAGCCCTCCCAAATTAGGCCGACTACGAACAACTAAACCATCTTCCTCTTTTTACGCCGCAAACGTCAATGTCTCCGACCTGCTACCACAAGAATGATCAAATAGCATGGATACATTTGCGTTGAACTTGCAATGACGGCTACATCGTGTTAAGCGTCAGCGGATCATCTTTGATTGCCCTGCCGCATCCTTCATTGCAGTGCCGCGCTGCTTCTGACATAGTCTCACACTAGTCTCGGGGAAGACGAAGGCGAGAGCACAGGGCGTGCGGCGTAAGGTGATAGTTGAATAGCCATCCTGTCATAGCTCAGCGATTCATTTTAAATCCTTAGTGGGATCAAGCGGGTAAAGTTGAAGACAGAGGACTCCATGATACTAATGAGAGCCGGGTGATTATTTTACTTGCTCAATGGGAAACGAAGCGTGTAGAGATCAAATGTATAAAGGCGTCTTTCTTCACTCAAAATTACCATCATCAACTTCCAATACCTCGCATTCATCAGACAATCAACCGGATATCTACGTTTCCAATCACACTACCGCCATTATGCAACTCCAACCTATCTTCTTCGTCTTCGCTGCAATCTTCGTCACGGCCACAGCAATCTGCTGCAAAGGACCGCCCAATTCTCCGATGTCTTTAATGAATGTGTCGAAAAGTGTGTCGATGGTGGTACCAGCAAGACCACGTGCCAGAAAGGGCAGTGCTACGGGCCAGCGGTCAGTAACTAATTTGTTAGACCGTGTTATTACGAGTCTCGAATACTGATATCGAGTAGATGGGTTGTGCTTACGGGTGTGATGCCAACTGTTAAGCCCCCATTCTAGGGACAAGAGATTCAGTCTCACTTCTCAGATATCACGAGGAGGCACATCTGCTGGGGATCAGGGTTAGTTTGCTAGACTCGGTCTAATCTAATCGTTACTGGGGCCTATATCTCAAACTGCACATTGATTCTTTCTGAGGTCTGCAAACGCCTTCACAAGCCTAACTCAAGTTTTGTTGTACTTGAAAGTGTATTAGATTGCAAAAGTCTATAGTCAATATAATTTGTGGCTGACAGTAGATACTTGATGTGATCAGACATTAGGAAGTGTTCACTATCTTTATCTGAATTTTGTACCGTGATGCACAGCATGTGACGCCTTCGCTGACTTTCAGGCGTCCCACCTACTGTGTTTGATCCTACTTTGCCGCAAGCGGGCAGACTAGCACGAACGCCGTGAACAGGATGACCCGCGTGTTACCTTAGGTCGTATTTCGGAAAGCTTTGACTCTGACCGTTGCTTCAAGTGGCCATGCTAGGCATGTCATTCCCTCATTCCCGGGGGACTGGGGGCATTTCCACCTTCCACTGATTCCAGGTTACACTTATCAGTCCCCTTATTGCAATGACATAATTAACAATTCTTATCGCTTCTATTGCAATACCCACTGCATGCTCTTTCCAGCTGCATGATTGTTTTCAGCCTCCAAAGCTTCCCCACGCGAACCACATCTTCAATGCCGTCCATTCCGTCATGAATCATTGGGGATCTTCTGTCAATCACAACGGCATGTCCATCTTCCTTGCCACAATTCCTGAAGATCTACTGCTCTACCACGGAGATAGTCGTGCAGAGCCAGTCAAAGGAATGCAGTGGATGGCTTTCGAGCCTGAACACGCGAGTTTGTTTGTGAAGCGAGAAAACGTCGGTAGCTTTGCCGGGAAAATCTCAGATGGCAACTCTACAAGGAAAGAGATGGACTATTCTCAGGAGGAAGTGGGACGTGCAAATTCTTCTACAAGGCTAAAGGAAAGGATGGTTGGGTGGCTACACGACTATCGAACAGTAAGAGCTTTGCGCGTTCTGTATCTGGACGGTATGTCGGCTGCGAAGTCTAAGAAGGGGACGATGGATCTTCAGGATATTGTTCTTCTCAATCATGAGTCGGAGAACAGTACCATATCCGACATGGACCGCGCGACACGTATGTGCACGCTTTTCCAGACCACAGGGCACGGAAAATTGACGGTGTAATTCGCATGGAAGGAGATTTTGAGGTCATACTCTGTCATTCTGAAGACGTCCTTGAACCAGTCCTCATCAAGCAGTCAAAGCCTCTTGCGGGAGCACCCCAGGCCTGAATGCGAACGCCGATATTGCTTTCGAGTATTACAAAGCTGTTGCTTCCCTGTACTTTGGCATCAGAGGAGGTCGTGTGATCGTGGACTTTGAAAGTATGGTATCTGGGTACGCCTACCTTACTGAAGGGCCGGATCACTCCAAGACGAGACGAATTCGAGATATTCTACCTCTGGAGGTAAAAATATGAGAGAAGCTGCCATAAAGTTACTTCTCCAAGAACCACACCGGATGGAGCACCACGATTGGCAGAGAGTTGCGGATATGATCGTATCCCGCTACGCAACTCACTTAGGTTTGCTAGCAGGGTTGACAGACCCACTGAGCTTTCGACAAGGCCTGAAAGCTGTTACTGAATCCTTTTATAGTTTGCAAAACAGCCAAGTCGACGTTGCCGTTAAGAGGTGTGCGATGCAAGACATACCAACACGCTACAACGACGTACTTGCCGCAAACGCAATTATTGCAATACCCACTGCGATCTGCCAGAACATTATCCATGCTTCTGTGGAAGACAGTGACACAGTTTCTATAGAGAAAATTCAGGCGCTGGTTGTATATCTCGACTGGCCTACATGGAGGTTTTGCGAACGATGTAAGCCGGAAGAAATATGCTGGACTTCTATATGGCCGCTAGGGGGCTTCCAAGATAAATTGAATCCGAGATGTATAAGCGAAGCACCGGACCCTTTAGAAAGGAGTTATTGGCGATAGCTTCGGTACATTATGGCAAGGCTAGTTGCAGTGAGGTATCAGCCTAGTGCTAGTCATTTCAACAAGAGCAGAGGGAAAATGGCGTGACGACTGCACTGAAGTGTTGGCCTTAGGCTAGATCCGGCGACAAAGCCTTGCTCAGTTTGGATACACATTCAGCAATGCCCTCTTGACCTCGATTACGGCCTTCAATTGGTGCCCTCTATTTTTGGCTCTCCTTCGCTTCGCATTATGCAGGCTTTGGATACCTTAGCCATGCACGGCCCGCTAATCACGATCTCGCTTTTCAGCCTTGCGCATGCACACCACGTAGTCGCGACGGCTCGATAGCGTCGTGGCGGTCTTGGCGCATCACAGCCCCAGAGTATACACGGTAAGCCATGAAATGGCTGTTCGATACATAGACATGTGTTACGTGGTGAGCTATAGGGCTCCTGTCTGAAATATATAGCTAGCCCTCGTTCATAGCTACATTGATTCAACTTCACTTATCACCTTCTTCTTCTACCATCTAAGGACATAACACCTGACCAATTTTCTTCTTCCTCATCACTTATCAGCGCACTGCAACAAGACGCTCAATATGGTATCTCGCTCGTTAGGGATTCCACGGCGTGCCATACCTTGCGCCCAGCGAACCTACCTCAGAAAATTCCTTCGCCGAGACTGGACACTGATACTCGCTTTTAACGCAGGGCTAGCTTGCGTTGCAGCAACGATTGGATTCACAACATGGTTGAGCAAGCAGATTCTTCGGTGCCCAGATTGGGCGACTGACTGCGCGGTTGGAGATAAGGTCGACGAATTCAGACGAAATATTGCAACCGTCCAGGGTTTGGTGACCGTCACATATGCTATCGGACTTGCAGCACTCGCCTTCGCTGCCCACGGGATGTCTGAGGCGGCACTTTGGCCCCTATTGAACAGACAATCCCTCACAATCAAACAGCTGGATGCGTACCTGGAAGCTAGTCGAGGTTCTATAACAGCTTCACTTTCGGTCCTTCTAGCTGCACGCGGCTTCCACTCTACGCTTATCGTCTCTTGCACCGTTGTAGTAACTCTGTTACCATTTGCGGCTGCTCCACTTACAGGTTTTGTATACGACCAAGGAAACATACCCACAAAACTCCAAAGCCAGTATCAACCCGGAGGAGGTATCGGCCCATCATTCCAGCAAAACAATCCGCCGACGTCTATTCGTGTAGGTGCGAGCACTTTATACGACTCATGGTCATCGGGCATATCTAAAGAGCCAATGCCAGAATCTTGGGACTGGTTCGTAGATCGTTCAGCGCTTGCGACACGAGGCAACATGACCGTTCGGGCTGTGAGATTAAAAACAGATATCTCGTGTGGTGCCTCAAAGCCAGAAATAGCCAAAGCGAAGGGCCACTTCGTGTATTACAAAACCAACATGAAACGTGGTCCAGGTGAAGGAGAGAACGACGCTACCGCAAAGGTCAATCTCTGGCAAAGACTCACTGTGTGGGCTCACGATTATACCTTCATCTCACCGACCAAAACGTCGGCAACACTGTTCTTCGCGGCGTTCAATGGGGCTATCGAAGGTGGGGCGAATACCACTGATCCTGGCGGTGAAGGCAAAGTTGCCAATGTGTCCACAATCTCTTGCAACATCAGCGTCGAGTTCGTTGAAGACACTCTTGTCGTCGGGTCAGTTTCGCAAGGTCAACCGACGACACAGATCAACTTCCTTGGTCGCCTGCGCGGCGGCCATGGAGCCAACAACAACGACAACGAGAACAAGCTCGTAGGCAACCAGACGCTCAACGAACTTGCTCTCTGGTTCACTATGGCCACCGTGGCCATCGGGAAAAGCAAGGATGGCGCACAGCCGCTCTATAAATACGAGAAAGACGGACTCCCAATGTCGATAACGTCGGGGATGAACGATACGGATAATGGCAGATGGACTATTAACTATATTGAGAATTTCATACGCGTAGCTATGGGCGCTATTGCACTGTCTGAGAGTAAGAGTTGGAAGGATGGCGGTTCTGTGGTTATGACTTCGATCGTCCACACGAAGAAATTGAATCCTAGTAGACCACGTCTGCTCGCCATACCGCCGATGTTCATCATTGCCTTTGGGCTGGTAATGATGGTCTGGAATTTAAGGCTCCATGCAAGCCGCGGTCTCCCTATCATGCGCAAAGCGCCGCTCAGCGAGATCCTTAAGAGCGCACTGACGGAGGAAATGTGCCATGTGGCGCGGTTGAAGGAAGGACGGCCAGAGCAGCCTTCGCGATTAGGTGGGACGAAGATCAAATGCGGGGTCATCACTGAAGCCGGAAATTGGGGCTTTGTAGCCTTGAGTGAAGACAAACCATTTGAGGAAGGCGATAGCCGGGAATTGTTGGATGTAGAAGCTGTGAAGCCGAAGCAAGGAAGCTCGTATGCGAGCCTTCACTCTGTGGAGTATGTCGCGAATGACTACTCTACGGGAAGAAGCGTCCTCGAACAAGCGATCTATCCTCGGTCATGCTAAGTAGCTTATTGTTACGACCAGTCTCACAGTTGGCCAGCTTACTCCTTATGTCTAGCCTAGATCTTCTTAATGTCATTGTTTACGGCACAGCGAGTTGAACGGTTACAAGGGCTCAAGCTGGATTATCATACAAACCTAAGCGAGCGCAGCGCAATTACAGGCGTTTGTAGGTGTGCGCAGGTGTTAGTGTTCGAACAGGTCTTCAACAGTACTGAGATATTCACGCATCTCGCTGCAGTGTGAACATCTCAGCGGGGGGTGCTATGCGCATTAGATAGGGGTGTTACGCCGATGACTCACCTATTATTGAAAATAATGTAGAGAAGCGTTCGAGCTGCTTGCTAGTACTCAGAACTGGAAAATTCCTAGCCTAAGATTCTATGCGTAGATTATATACACTACCCTCTCTTCAATCACTTCTGCTAGCTAGCTTACTGATCTGACACGTTGGCTCCGACGTGGGCTATGATGACTTAGCGGAGACAGTCGAGTTTAGACGCATTAGTAACCTAAATGGCGTGTAAACATTTGAATAAGTACAAAGGTGCAGTTGCTAAGCCTGTACATAGCTAGCTCTAAAGCAAGCGTTACTAGTAAAGTAATCAATAGGCCCCCACAATCTCACTTAGACGATGTAAGGCTTGCCCATTGTCTAGATTAGTAGTCTCTTCTTCACCGCTATCATTGTTAGACACTAGCACGAGTTAGTAAAAATAGGCAGCTTAGAGGTTAAATTAGAGAGACGGTGCGTCAGGTAAGCTGCTCCGGTAGCATTTGTAGCATGAATAGGAACAGGAGACTGCGTCCAACATCTTCAGTTGCAAGGAACTCTGGGTTACCAATTAATGTAAGCTGAGGGCCTTACGTTCGATCATTTGGCCACTTATTGTTCACAAGACTTAAACGAAGAGCTCTCTCCAATGTACGGATCAGCATCGCCTCGCTGAGAATAGCTCGGAACAGTTCGATGGGATGCTCCAGCAGCTGCATGGTGATTGATTGAGAGGATACGAAAGCCAACTTGTTAAGAATAGACAGTAAGTGTCGGAAAGGTTATCCTGAAGAGAGCTTTAAAAACCCTTAGGATGTGTGAGTGACAGTGGGTGTTGAGGTGGGAGCGCTAGCATTTGACTAGTTCGCTTCGGAGTTTGTGGCCGTGCATTACAGTTGGCTATTCTACCTTGTCTATTAATTACGGCAGATCATGCGATTTCCACTATGGACGTCCTTTTGAGCTCTGGTAGGTAAGCTTGGAACATCCCATGCAGCTTTGTTTACTGCCAATGAGAGTCGGTCATCACGCTACTCGACATCACTGGAGACTGCTTATGCTTCTACATGTTTACACCATAGAAAGACAACGGGCAAGTGGAACTTGCAACAATCTCCGAAAAGCTAATCGAGAGGAAGACTCTGATGAAAATGTAGTCTAAACCTCCATGGCTTCTATTCTACGGCGATACTTGGCACTATGATTAGAATATTAGCTCCTTGTCAGCAACGTTCTACGCTCCTTCACAAGCAATTTCTGATTTTTAAACACATACGATCTTTCAGACTTTTCACATTCACTTTAAGGTGTTTCCTAGCTCACGATGCGGATCTCAACTACCCATCTTCTCAGAATCAGTGTCGCTTTTGCAGCGCCAATCCAAGAGATAGGTAGAGTACCCGAAGGACACCACGACAGCCCAGCCACTCGAGGGCTAATATCTGTCCTTGCACGGCTCCCATTGCGCCGCTTCGATCGATTGAAAACATTAATGTGCAAGCTTATCTTACATCTTATATCGCGCTTGATAACACTAGAGCAATCGCAACAGCCATCATACCACCAACGCCAAAATTCCAAGCCAAGCCCCGAGCCGCTGCAGAAGGAGTTCCCGTCGCAGAAGGGATGCTTGGGCTCTTTTGCTTGATCCCACCGGGCGTCGCGCAAACCAAGCGCGCATCGCCCCATACTTGGCTGTCATCGGACGAGTTCTTCATAGAGGCAGTGAGGAAAAAGATCGACGCGTTTTCCACTACGCTATCGTAGTACGTATGGTTGTCGTAGCTGTCCTCTTCAATGCCGGAGTTGATCCAGGCGGGGCTTCGGAGCTGCGCGCCTTTTGTTACGCCAGGTTCGCCACAGCCATCAGAGCCGTCGGTGCCTGCGGTTCCGTTACCGAAGATTACTGTGGGCTGTTAGCTGATTTCGATTACGAGGTTGAAGATGGGACGGGGTTGGCAGATTACTTACCACCATGCGATGCCGTGCTCCACATCTGGCTCTCATCTGCGCACTCGTTTCCTTCAGGTGTAATGACATTATAAGATATACACCTCTGTATGTAATCATCGTTGTCTGAAGACATTTGCGCACGCGACTTTGCATGTGCCACCAATGCATTGTAGCATTTTTCGCTAAACACGCCTTCACAACCATCGCCGTCGCCAAAACTTCCCGTACTCGTCCTCTTGCGATCCAGTACCACACCAATAAAACAGCCCGTATATGGCAGCTCTGGCGAGTTGAGTTCTGTATTGTTGTCCGTAGAATTGATCCACATGTACATGTCCGTCCGGCTGGACTTATCGGTCGCATTGCGCGTGTCAGACACGCCGAAATTGAGTGTCCAGTTGGATGGTGAAGTGTTGGGGGGTTGGAAGCCAGGAATGTTGTTGGTACCGGTTTTGTTAAAGGATGTGTAGACATCGTTGGGGGCGTCAGTGCATTTGCCCGTTGAATTTTGACCTGTCGCATTTTGGGCCGCGGCGAGGTGAGAGAGCGCGAGGTAGATAAGTGTAGTGGATATCATTGTGAAGATGGTTTGATGTGTAGGTAGCCCATTTTCCGAGCTGGAATTCTATCTACTTGAGTGAATTCTGCACTGGTACGGAGTCCCTGTCAAGACGCTCGTGTCAACATCAGACTGTCAGCACGGTATCTTGGCGGCCCTTCTTATTCGACGCGGACATGTAGTCGACGTTGAATACTAGGGCCTCCTCTTCGGACAAGGCTATGCGTAGCGTAACTGTGTTGGCGCTTTGGTGCTTATTAGAGACCTCTGGTTCCCAATAGGTCGCCTTGCGGAAATCGGGGTGGGAATTTGCAGCTAATCGGGCCGAGTGGATATGGGCCGTATAAATGGGTCTACTAGCGCAAGGCGGTCACAGGTCTGCGGCGGGTTGCCTGAGGCTGTGGGTGTTGCACCGAACGGGGCCGCACGGACACTGCGCATAAAGCGGGCCATAAGGCTGTGCCGAACGGTTGCTCTGTTTTTTTTGGAGTTTCGGATGGCTCGTTGGTTATGCTTCAGATTCGGATTGCCGAATGTCCGCGCTGGTCTTTTGTAAGGGAGCGCATGCAATCTGAGCGAGCGCAGCTCATTTACAGGTGCTTGCAGGTGCGGCCTCATGTTTTGACGTTCTGGCAGATCCTCGGCGTACTCAGATATTCGTACTGGGAATGGCGCCAATGGTTCACCTTATAGTCAGATATAACAGCTAGAGATAATTGGCCTATTAAAGGTAATTAAGATAGTTGAGGTGGCAGCATGGTTGGTTGAAATTACTAGCGCTAGGAGACTTGGTGGGGTAGCTAGCTTGTCGTCCTGGCTAGCTTACTGATCGGACACGTTAGCTTAGACACCTTACACCATCGACTACTTACACTGCAGTTGTCGTGCTCAACGCCCTCACCTACGCCGGCAAACAGGCTAGCCTCGAGGATCTCTATGCTGAACCGTTTGAGCACGTCGTCAGTGACATCACTAACTCAGCATTGTTAACTCACTCACTGGCGGTGCCAACGCAGTCGTGCGGTACGCAGCTCCCTGTACAACCCTCGCCCGTTCCTTGTCACAAGCGTCATCGCCACCTACATGCTGGTCGAGCCTGCGCGCTGGCACGGCACTCGTTTTCACTCCCGCGCCGTGCTCACCATCCTCGAGTCGGGCACAATCAGCGAAACCTACCTCATCAGCGCAGAGGGTGAGGAGGATAACAGGGCAGTGGTCGAGACGATCCTCGAGCTGATGGGGCACTTCCCAAACACATACGGCTACGTCGCAGGTCCGAGGCGCGCTACTCGGAGCAGGGTCAGGACTGATGCCCATCGATCATGGCAAGCTGCTCGCGGTCACGGAGACGACCATCCCCGGCCTACTCCTGATCGACCTGCCGGTGCCGGACGACAACCGCGGCTGGTTCAAAGAGAACTGGCAGCGCGAGAAACTGCTCGCTCACGGCCTACCGGATCTCGGACCGGTGCAGAACAACATCTCGTTCAACGACACCGTCGGCACCACCCGCGGCATTCATGCGGAGCCCTGGGACAAGTACGTCTCGGTCGCGACTGGGCGGATTTTCGGCGCTTGGGTCGACCTGCGGCAAGGACCGACGTTCGGTGCCGTGTTCACCGCCGAGCTCGATCCGTCCCGAGCGATGCTCGTCCCGCGCGGCGTCGGCAACAGCTACCAGACGCTTGAGCCCGACACCGCGTACACCTACCTTGTCAACGACCACTGGTCGCCCGATGCGACGTACACGTACCTGAACCTCGCCGACGAGACCGTGGCGATCGAATGGCCGATCCCGCTCGACGATGTCGAGATCTCCGCGAAGGACCTTTCTCATCCGCCCCTCGGCGCGGTCACTCCAATGCCGCCGAAGAAGGTGCTTGTGCTCGGGGGAAATGGACAACTGGGCCGAGCGCTGCGGATCGAGTTCCCCAACGCGGAGTTCACCGACCGCGTTGATTTCGACCTCACTGACCCGGCGGTCTGGGAGTCTAGGCGCTGGCAGGACTACGCTACCGTCATCAATGCGGCCGCATACACCAGGGTCGATGTCGCAGAGACGGCTGAGGGCCGGCGAGCCGCCTGGATGGTGAACGTGTCGGCACTGACGCACCTAGCACAAGCAGCGCTCGCCCATGGTCTTCAAGTCATCCACATATCGAGCGACTACGTGTTCGACGGCTCGTACGTAGTGCACGATGAAATCGAGCCCTTTTCGCCTCTCGGTGTCTACGGGCAGACGAAGGCAGCGGGTGACGCGATCGTTGCGGGCATCCCGCGCCACTACATCCTCAGGACGAGCTGGGTCGTCGGGGAGGGCGGCAATTTTGTCTCGACGATGGCCTCGCTCGCGCGAAGGGGAGTCGATCCGAAGGTTGTGGAAGACCAGATTGGTCGGCTCACCTTCGCGAGCGAGATTGCCAGGGCTGTGCGCCACCTGCTTCATGTGTCCGCACCGTACGGAACTTACAACATCTCGAACGACGGGCACCCGACCAACTGGGCGTCCATCGCCCGTGAGGTATTCGCTGCAACGGGACAGGACCCCGCCCGAGTGCAGGGCGTGACCTCGGAGGCCTACTACTCAGGAGTGCCGGCGAGCGCGCCCCGACCCCGGAACTCGACACTCGATCTGCGCAAGATTAAGGAGACCGGGTTTGTGCCTGTTCATCAAGATGACGCGCTTCGAGACTACCTACGTGAGTGATTGCACGCTAGCACGAGTCGGATGATGGCATCGGAACCGACACTCGCGGGCCAAACGCGCCAGCTTCTACTTTGTGTGCAGTGAATCTCATGAATGGTTCAACTTGACGACACAGATCATAGACGTAGGATCCATGGACGATGGATTGGTCCACGGATCAAGTTGCCATACCGCGCATGCAGATGGTCCACCTTTAGGAGGTGTATAAGTAGTACCGAGCTGTCACACAAGATTTTGGTAACATCAAACAGCCTAGGTTAACACTATTGCCTATTACTGTTTAAGATAATCTACAACGCTGAAAGGCAAAACTCCCTCGCCACGGCTTCTCCTCGAAGCCGGATACGTCCAAATAGGCATAGACCAAGCTAACCACACCACCACCCAAATGAAGCCGACTGCTTTCTCCCACCATTGGACCTCGTCTTCATTCCTTCCTACAGTGCATCGCCAACATCCAGACACAAAATCTTCAATTAACAGCCCCAACACTTGCGTGGTGAAGAACTGAACAACCCCAGATTCCGAAAGTGGAATACCGGCTGTAAGCTCGCCACAAATGTGCATTGCCCCTGACAGTGCAAATACGATGAATGTGAAAACATACCGAGCTAGTATAGAACCCTTGGGTAATTTCAAAACGCCAAATGTGACAAACTTTGCTGGACCGGTAAGACAGTTGGCCATTCCCTGATGCCAGAACATACTCCACGCGCGCCGAAGTGACCATACGTCTGAAAAGTACCCAAAAAGTGGACGCCAACGTTTTGTTCGACTCAGGTTGAGACCGACCATTAATACGGCCGCGCTTGAGTACATTGCCTGGAAGAGGAGGTATGTGATGGCAGTGGACGCCATGGTGGTGATGAATCGCATCGTGACGTCCTCGCCAGTGACCGAGCTTAGGCGAGCAAAGAACGGGACCTTGCTATCTGCAAACAATATAGCGTTCTGGGCGCTGTCTGTGCTAGGTCTTGCCAGGTCCAATAAGAGGACGGTGATGAAGCAGCGCAAGATGTTATTGCGCAGAAAGATATTTTTGGAGGGGATGTAGTTAGGGTCTTCTTCGGAGAAATGTGGCACATTCTTGACCTCCCAAGGCGTGCCGCTCAACCTGCTGTCGAAGATGTGAGAGACACCCCAAAGAATACGTCGTTGACTCCTTGTAAATGACGAAACATGCTCGTCATCTTCTGTTGCGGTCTTTGGTTTCTGGGGGTCGGCAAGTTGTATTGGCGCACCTTCCGGCGTTGTCGTAGGTCCACGTGTCTTATAGCGCGACTTTCGAATTACAATGATGTTCAAGTATTGCAACGCGAGGGTGAACACACTACCACCCAACAAGTTTGCGTACATTGGGTGTGTGTAACGCACGATCTTGCCAGAGCGCAGCATCACCCAGACGTTGAACACCAGGACAGGAAAGCATGCCGGGCGGATTATGGAGGAAGGCGAGGTAAATGATACGACGACGACATTTATGACGAAAGAAAATATGCAAAGAGAAATAGGGTGTTGTGTGAGATGGAGCATGTTGCTCTTCTTGCGTTTTAGCAATGAAAGACAAGCTTGTGGTTAGCGGCGATGAAAAGGTGAATGTTGGTAAATGACGGAAAATTGCAAATTGGGTGCAGCCGTGCTTAGCTGCGTGTGTTGTCAGCGTGGCTTGGTTCCGCATAAGCGCAGTTGTGGTGGTCACACGAAGGATTTTGCGGCGTAGCGGCCTTGCGTGCATTGCGAAGGACGCTCATCTGCTGCAGTTATCTTGTCATCCGAACTATGGCTATAAAGAAGTCACCAGGTACGGCTTTCTGGAAGATGGCTGCAGGATTGGTAAACACATCTCAACAGCAGTGTGCGCATCATGTCACCCATTTTCCATAGCTACAATTATGCGGTGAGGTCTGACCGCTAGCGTTTGGCGCGTGAGAGGCTGGTGTTGGGGAAAAACGACCGGGGTATCGAGTGGTGAGAGGACCAACTCGGTGGGCAATCTAGCAGGTGTTGCAAGAGAGAGAGAGAGAGCAGGAAAGATGGAATTGGGCGCGCTTGGATACGGTGGCATCGTAGTTTTAGGCCCAGTAGTTTCACCAGCAAGCTTGTGAGTGTTCGCTCGCTACGGCAGCTAAGAACAGCTCACCATTAGCGACAATTAATAAAGTCCAGATGCTCGAGTAGGTGTACGACGATCGAAACGTCGTCGCCGTTACCAATAGACATAAAGACCAAAGAGACGCGGGTCGTTAAGCGTTGAAGTGGGACCCGTGCTAGTAACGTAACTCAAGGGTCCTAGTGGGCTTCTATCTTGGCGCAATTGTTGTACCAAAAACCATGTTTAATTAATTGACCCACCTTCGCCATTCCGTAGCCGGCCCATAGCTATGCAAGATGCAGATATCTCAGATGATAGTTTCACACAATCAGTGGCGGGCTGCTTGGCTGACCGGAATTTCTACCGACACGGCGGACTAGCTTGATTATGCGCAAGGAGATACTGTCGACCGGTGAAGATGGGAATGCAGAAATTGCGATATTTAAAGGGTGGCCAGCGACTCCTAACCAACCCAGATTTCAGTTCATGTCTACTTCAATCTCAACAAGATCTATAGAGAGACGTGAGTTGTTCTGGAACTTTTCTTTCTACAATCATACTGACTTGTAATGTTAGGATGAGTACCTTTACATATGGCCAAACGCTGCAGGGAAGAAGAATTCGCCTTTTGCGATTAGTACCTGATCCCGAGATGAGTATACTGTCAATAGAGCTAGTGGAAACCAGCCTTGATGAAGTGGAATTCGAAGCGCTTTCGTACGTCTGGGGAGACCAAACGGGGAAGATACAAATCAGGTGTAACGGCAAGAGGGCTGACCTTGGAGCTAATCTTCATGCTGCTCTACATGAACGGCGTCGCCGTAGGTCCTCGGGATTGCTATGGGCCGATCAGATCTGCATCAACCAAAACAATACTGAGGAGAAAACAAGTCAGGTTCGATTAATGTCGACCATCTACGCTAAGGCAAGCCAGGTCATTATCTGGCTAGGAAACCTACAGCCTCTAGACCTTGAGGGGTTGAAGCTCGCGAAAACTCTATACCAAAAGTGCCGCGGAGACCAATATGATCCTGACGCCAGCGCCTACGATTTCCACGACTTCGATTGCAGATCTCAAGGAATAGCAGATCCCAACTTCAATTCTGTCTGGAATGGTCTCTTCATGATACTCGCCAATCCCTGGTTTGGCAGAATCTGGATTATTCAGGAGCTCTTAGTGGCCCAAAAGTCAGTCATGTGGAAAGGTCCCTTGGATTTGGACACGGATGTAGTGCTCTGGTCGGCCATGCTGATTGGAAGACATCGAAACCTCTATGTGAAGTACGATATCGCTATGGGCAGCCCGCAAGCTTCCGCCCTCAAGGCTAGGGAAACTGCAGCGGGCTACTACGACTACAAAAAGAGAGGACCTCTGCCGCTTTACGACACATTATCGAGGTATCTTGGAATGGGCGCCACAGACCCCCGAGACCGGTTCTTCGCTATTGCCGGCGTGTCCTCTAGCCTCGCTGAAGCATTCGTCAGCTACGAGAAGACATTCAAGGAAGTTGCTTGTCTAGTGGGCAAAATGACTTTGCTAGGGATACCAGGTTACCAAATCACGGGAGATGGCACGGAGGTGCTAATTCTAAAGAAGAATCCAAGAAAGCATAAATTTCTCATTGAATGGTTAGCGTTCCATGCAAACCCCCAGAACCACGAGTTGGGCATTCCTTCGTGGGTTCCCGATCTGGTGTCACCTCACAGCCCTGGTTTACTTATGACTGGATTCTATAACAGCCAATACTTGCAAAAGACGAGAATCTTGCCAGACCCAGAAGTTCGCATTAGCGAGCAGTTCCAGAGGATATCAAGTCGATCCTCAAATTACTGGCAAATCGCTGTGCCTAAGGTTAGCTGATTCTTTCTCATTAAAGCCAAATTGCTTATTTTAAAATCAGGAGATAGCAATCAAAGGTGCCATTTTCGATCACGTAAAAATTATCGCTAGGAAAAGGCCAAAAGCACCCGCGCCAGATCTGTACACAATCACTAGTTGGTCTATCCTCACCAGCAAAATCTCGAAGTACGAAACTGAAATGGTGTACTGGTTGTCAGAAATCAGACTGCTGGCAGATCCCTCACTAAACGCTCGAGGAAGCATCATGGATGGACAGTCTTTTGACGCGTTTTGGCGTACACTTGTCTACAATCGTGGACCACGGTTTGATGACAGCTCCCCAAATCAGTGTGCAGGAAAAGAGTTAGCCGCCACATTTGGATACTGGTACCTTCAGAAAAAGTTGCAAATGGCAAGACGTGGGCAAAATGGCTCCGCGAATTGGAAGCTTTTCGCTCGAATCCTCCAAAAGATGGCTGAACCTTTTGAGGAAGCCGAAGGAAGAGTTCGAGATGCAAGAAACTTTTTTGTGTCCCGTTGTGGTAGAATTGGTTGGGTTCCTTTCCGAACCCAAATTGGAGATAAAGTATGTTTCTTCCAAGGGGTGAGAATACCTTTCGTCGTGAGGCAACAAAGCGATCGGTGGGAGATTATCGGGGCTTGTTATGTTCATGGGCTAATGGATGGAGAGATATGGGATCAGGATGGACTCAAGTGGACATTCATGCGTTTCGTTTAAGTCATAAAGACCGCGTTCAAATTGTCTAACTGTTACTCTTCTTCTCTATCAACGTGGGAACAACAGAGTAACAGCACACGTGGAATTCTTGAGCAATCTCGGGTTGGTAGTGCTGACTCCTAGATCTGTCTCAACTGCTGACGCTCTTTTTTTACTATCTCTTTGAATAAGGAAGCTGTCTACAACATGCGTTACGCCTAGCTATAGTTAAGCAAATACTTTCAGGCAATACAATTGTTCATGCATGAGGGTATATCAAGTCAAAAACCGCCGCCTACAACTTCAGCATGAGCAGGTGTCGCACTTACAAATTACAATGGAAGCGCATTTTGATGAGCCAGCTCCAGAGCCGTTGCATGTGCAAAAAGAAACCTTTGATCAAAATGCGCGGAACTGCCTCAGGTGTGCAAAAGCGGCAGTCGTAAGTCATGTGGCTCAGCGTGTCACTGTGACATATTCAACCTATCTGTCCCTGTCTGTTTTAGGGGTTAAGCAAGCCTAGGCAACAATCGTGAGGGGTGTTAAACTATTATTGTGGTGTTTCAAGGATCACAGGCACAATTAGATCTATATAATGGCTGTCATCGACATTTGCAGCCGATTTTACACTTGACTGGTGATCTCGAGCTACTCATCAATCAATACGACATCATGCATACCGCTCACTTCGGTTGGCAGGATACCAACCGCCCAACACTACCAAATGACAACACTATGTAACATTGCGTCGTGGGTTGAGCTTCCAAATAAAAGTGCTGTTGCTTCTCTCACAATGCCAAGAGAAAAGCACTTGGCGCGACTACGCCGCACTAGCCGAAAGGACTCCAGAATGATTATCACCCCTTCTGATGGAAGGCAGAGTATCGACAAAAACAAGGGTTCTAGTCGTCATCTCAAGGTTGAGTTTACCCACAAGCGTCGGGCCGGTATTCATCTGCAGCATAGCCTCGACGAACCGTTGTTCGGGTCACAGAACCACAAATCTGGAGCATCTACGGTTCCTAGAACCAAGGTTCACGTCTCTGAACAAGCCGAACTACAATTGAGAAAATGATGACCACGCAAAGCCTCGATAAAGATACATCCTTTATGCAAGTATTGGGAGTACAAATCACTAGCATAGCCATAAAGGAAGATCCGACTACAAGGTGCTGGCCAGATCAATCGAAAACCATGGCTACGACTTGGTCAGTGCGATGAGTTCCTCAAATACCCCTTTGATATTGCTAACAGTAGCAGCCCAACCAAGAAAACCTTAGCTATTATTGGGTCTGGGGCCAACGTAGCTGCAGGAAACTTAATCTACAAGGTGATACGTTCCATCCGCACTACGGACTGTGGACCGCTTCGCTTACAGCAAGTAGTGTGGCGGTATAGAGTTGCCCATGCTTGTCAAATTGGAGAAAAAGGGCATCGATTCCTACGACGATGCAGTGCAAGAGTTGAAGGACACGAACAAGGAGCTGTTCTTCTACACCCCCAAGCACAGGGTCACCGTCACAGGTATTTTATTCCAACAATACTGAGAAATGCACCATATTACGTGCACCGCTAACATGTTTTCGAGACCTGATCCTGCCTGCGGATGGCCTTCTTCTCGTTATATCGCCGCCTCCCCAGGCTTCGATGGCGACGTTCAATGGGGGTACAGTCGACCAGCTTAAGGAATCAGCACCACTTTTAGTACGAGAGAAGGCCATCATCCTGGTCAAAAGCCCGTATGTTATCCTCGACGAGTTCCCTGCCTCTACTACCTCATTAACGTTACTTAGTGATCAATACAACTGGTCGGAAGGTGTGTACAACGACTTGGTCCAAGCTGTGAAAGCTGAGCTTCAAAACGTTGGTATTTCAGCTGAAAGGTATATGTTTTGCTACTTCTAACGTACTCGAAGCATCACTCATTCAGTACAGTATTCCCGTCGTTCCAACTAGCCTCCAGGGCGAGAATTTCATCGAACTGTCTCCCAAGCTCCCCTGGTATACTGGAACTACGTTGGTCGAAGCACTGGACAATGTCTTCTTGTAGGCTTTCCGGTGCATGGTTATCTGTTTATTTCCTTAGTTTAGGATAGCTATACTTTCTAATGCTTTCCTTTCTTTCCCAATGAAGAACAAGGTTCCCAAGCGAATGTAAGGTACAATGATGCCTTCTAGTAGTATTATGCATGACATTGGGCATGGCGGTGTGCGAAAGGCTTTCTATCTATAGTAGCACTATCTCTGTCTAAGCGCGAAATGCGGCAACCTCAGCGGGTACCTCGGCTTCGATAATCCCATCAGTATCCATGTGTTCGTAAAATGTAATATTGCAGAACCCCGCATTCTCCAAAAGCTTAATCCACTGAGTCTTCGATCTTTCCATGGCCCCGAATAAGGTCATCATGACAAGGTCAAATCTTGCTTGCATTTCTACGGCCCCCGTATTGGGCAAGATGAGTTCATGGATGAGAAGTTTCGAGTATCCCGGAACCATTGATCGCCGAAGGCACTGCAGTATTTGATGGCAGTACTTGTCGGGCCAGTCGTGGAGGATGTGGTGAAGGAAATATCCGCGGGCCGCTGCAAGATGAAGGTTAGACTGTTTCTCGGGGGAAAAAGCCGTGGTAAGCGGCATCGGACTTACCTTTCACGGGTTGCTCAGTAAAGAAGTCATGTGCCATTTTCACGACCAATGGTGGTAGCTCAGTGTCTGGAATCGCGTCCACCACGTACGTTAAGTCCTGCAATACTAATTTGGACTCATCGTGCGACTCAGAATTCCCGAAGGCCTTGTGAAACGACTGCAGATCATGACCCTTGCCGCCACCAACGTCTACGAGCAGCGTCGGGCTCCGTGACGAATCAAAATCGGCAAGTAAACGTCCCTCAACATCGTACCAGTCGTGCCAATACTTGCGCGCACCCATGGTATTCCCCATGAACAGATTGAAATCGTTGAGCAGCGGCGGGATGGAATGCAGGTATTCGAACAAACCCAATTTGGTTTGGTTCGCATACTGGAGGAATGTATCGGTAGGCTCTGTTGGCGATTTAAATTTGGTCTCTCGTAGGAATTTTGGCCCTTTGATGGCCGAGGAGATGACTACATCGTACCTACAAATGTGTCCATGAGTTTCAGTATATCCTTGAGTGGCATCACAGGAGAACCTTACACAAAGCGATGGCCCGCTGCGATCGGTGGACTTGTCATAGCCCGCGTGGTGTCGTTAGCACACCATTGGTCTTCGCCGGGTTGCTCCACAAAGTCGATTGCAGCCAGAAGGCATAGAACGCGGGCTACATTTGAATTTAGCGATGATCTCATAGAATATGAGATACTAACATATAAAGATCTCTTCCGCTTTAGTGAGAGCGGCAAGCTCCCTCGAGGTGATCGGGCCGGATTTCGAAGAGATATGTTGGAAAAGGTTGAGATCGACTGCAATGCGTGCAGCAATGGTGGAGAAAGGCTTTTGGTTGATTAGCATACAATGAGTTGGCAGTGAGTCCCAAGACTTGCTTTGAAAGCGAGGTCTGTAGCTTTATTAATTGGTCCTTCTAGAACGGCAGTCAACTTCCTAGCAAGTAGGAGTAGTTCAGCTTGAGCCTCGGAGTTGTTCGATACTTGGCCCACGTCTACGCTCTGCATACGCGCGACAATACGGGACAGTTCGCTTGCATGGTCTGGTCGTGAGTCGCTCATCATTAGGATCTGAAGATGTGGTAGAGGAAACGAATGGGTAGGTATGATATAGAGAATGCAAAACTAGGCGGCAGTCACACCCTCAAATACGGCGCAGATATTCTCCACCTTGAACCAGGCCCGCCGCTCTCACCAACTTGCGTCAGGCACCTTGCCGCAGCAGCCGCTCGGGCGTATTCGGACAACGATTACGAGAGAAACCTGTACGATCCGTTGCTGTGCGGTATAATCGCAACTTTGTCGTGCAGCACAGTGGAAATTATCGGTAGAAGCGGTCCAGACGTACGGGACTGGGTGGCAGTAGAGCTGGCGTATAACCCCTTTAGCTTGTTCATTTTGGCCCTGAAGAGAAGAGACATTTGCAAACACGAGGAAAACCAAATTCGGTCTAGGCATATAGAAGATTTGATTTTTGGATTTCAGGGATGAAGAAGAAGATGTTCAGGATCGAAGAAAATGATGTTCGGGCATAACAAGGCCCACGCCCCGGTATGAAGCAGACGATGTCCAGGAATGAAGAAGCCCGTGTCAACGATAACGAAAGCGATGCATCTTGTAGATGCCTTTGTACAAAATACATACAAAGTACCAGCTGCTGTGGCGAAGGCACCACGGGGGTGTCGTAATTCATTGCCGATTACTAAGACATGTAGCTGCCACCAAAAACCCCAACACCGGGGAATGCCGTGTGAATCAAGCCTCTAATAGTACCAAACCAATGCTACTAAATGAATCTCCGTATACGCAAACACCAAATATATCATTTACACGCATTATTTCCACCATTTGAAACTTCAGAGAGGTGGTTTGGGCATCCAAATATCGCTCGACAATCGGCAACGAATAACGACAGGGGGTGGCACTGGTGATGAGCACAGCAGTTTCGACAAAAAGGAACCGCTTTACGAGCTTCGGATGTTTCGCTGATGGAGGCGAGGTAGGGGTGGCTGCGGCGTCTACGTCTGATTCGCCAGCTGCTTCCCGGCAGTGCTGACTCGCCTCGCTCTGACCACCTTCTTCGTACAAGCCGCGGCAACTCAGGTCTCATCTCCGCGCGCGTCCGTCTCAACGCAAAGATGCTTTCCTCTGCTCAACAACCACCATGGCAACCCCCAAGAAAGTTTCCCTTGTTCCCTCCGTAATGCTGCCCCGAAAGAAAGAAACTTTCGGCGATCTCAGTCCCTGGGCAGAACCCTCGTGGTACTCCTCCCTCGCCTCGCCCTACTACAACGACTCCCACAAGCAACTGCGCAATGCCGTGCGGGCTTATGTGGACAGCAGGATCAAGCCCTATATGCTAGATTGGGAGGAGGCAGGCGAGGCGCCAGAGGAGGCGCGCTTAGAGTATGCGCGGTCTGGATACGCATTTGCGGATGTGCCTGAGCCGTACAGAGCGGATGTCATAGGACCGGCGGGCATACCGGTTGCGGAGCTGGATATCTTCCATCTCATGATCATGACGGACGAGACGAGTCGCATTGAGGGCGGGGTCACTACTTCACTTGGCGGCGGAAGCGTGATTGGTGTTCCGCCCATCGTGCATCATGGTACAGAGGAGCAAAAGCGCAAGTGGCTACCCGGATTGTTTACCTGGAGCACGAGCTTCTGTTTAGGCATCACGGAGCCAAGTGGCGGTGTAAGCTCTGGTGGCCTTTTGTCATAAAGCGAGCTGACAGTCCCAGTCTGACGTCGCCAACATCCAAACCACAGCCGTGAAGACCGCGGATGGAAAGCATTATGTTGTGAATGGGTACAAGAAGTGGATCACCGGCATGCCATGGGCAACCCACATGACGACAGCCGTACGAACTGGAGGCCCCGGAGCGAACGGCATATCCGTCATCGTCATCCCCACAAATTCGAAAGGTGTCACTCACCGTCGGATACCTAACAGCGGGCAAAAGGCCGGCGGCGCCAGCTTTGTCGAAATGGATGATGTTTACGTGCCGGTCGAAAATCTCCTCGGCAAGGAAAACCAAGGCTTCCGCATCATCATGACCAACTTCAACAAGGAGCGCTTCATCATGTCTGTCGGCTGCAATCGCAAGGCGCGGACCTGCCTTGCGCTGTCGTTCGACTACGCGAACAAGCGGCATACCTTCGGCAAGCCTCTGATTGCGAACCAGATCATCAGCCACAAACTTGCGACAATTGGGCGGTATGTAGAAAGCCACTGGGCATGGCTGGAACAGTTGGCATATCACATCCACCAGTCGCCGCTCGGCTGGCAGGATCCTGAAATTGCAGGCCAGATCGCACTCTCCAAGGTCCACGGAGGCCGCATTCTGGAGATGGCGAACCGGGAAGCGCAACAGATTTTTGGCGGTGCAGGGTATCAGAAGGGCGGGCCTGGAGCGGTCGTGGAGCAGATGAGTCGCGACTTACGGATGATGGTATGTTATATGGGCTGGCAGGAACGCAGAGCTAACCTCGTTACAGGTTGTCGGCGGTGGCAGCGAAGAAATCATTGCAGATCTAGCAGTGAGGCAAGAGACTGCGCTCGCAAAGAAGCGTGGTTGGAAATTGTGAAGGTTGATTTGAACGGCAGGATTGCCGACGTACCGCCGGTGGTGTACTCGTGGAGAGTAACCCAAGACATCGCCTTCCTCATCTGGCACAACATCAATAACCGCAGACAGATAGTGTAGTCTGGGTATTTCCCGATATTGCAGTACGAGTATGCAGACGGCTAGTGGATGCGAGATTTGACCTGTTGATCTTGATCTTACCGTTTCTTAGTTTGCCCTTGCCCGTCTTGACGAACGATAAATACCCCAGTAGACGATGCGTCACGTGTCGACGTTACACTGCAGCTGCACAACCCCAGACTGCGGGGGCAACTAGTCGCAATGATCTGCAGTTCTCCGTTCGTATACTTAATAGTTTGTTACCCCTCCGCAGCTATCGGGTACCGCATCGGCCCACTATGGCGCCTTCCTTTCCTGCTACGTTCACATCGCTTCTGCTTGCCTCAACAACCCTTACGGTCACAACCACAGCCCTCTTTTCAAACGCACAGCACTTGGCCATACCATCCTGGAAAGTTCAATCGTCTGCTTCAGTGGGCAACGATGCCGCGAATATATCAAATTCGAATCTGGACACGTCAACCTGGTATACCATCGGCTCGAAAGCCACCTTAATGGGCACGTTACTCGAAAACCATGTTTATACCGAACCCGACCTGTTTTACTCTAACAATCTTGAGAAAGTCAACTATGCGCCCTTTCAAGTACCATGGTTCTATCGCGCGGACATCGAGCTGAAAACCCTAAATGGCTCCCACTTTCAGCTCAAGACGCATGGCATTTCTTCGCGCGCGGATGTTTACCTGAACGGTATGTTGGTTGCGGACCGAAAAGAGCAGGCTGGTGCTTACACTGGGTTGACGTATGACGTTACGGCCACTGTTAAGAGTGGGAAGAATGTACTGCTAGTCAGGGTGTACCCGACGGACTACAATCGTGACTTTGCGCTCGGTTTTGTCGATTGGAATCCATACCCGCCGGATAATGGGACAGGAGTATGGAGAGATGTAGAGCTCAAGCAGACGGGCCCGGTATCGGTGTCGCTTCCGCGGGTTACGACGAAGTTGGACGGTGCTGTGGAAGTTCATGTGGATGTGATGAGCTATGGGGATCAGAGCGTGCAAAGAGATGTCGTCTGCAGCATCACTGATCCCAGCGGAAAAGAGCTGGGACGACCTCACAAGCAATTCAACCTCGCAAGCAAGGGCCGGCAAAGAATCTCTATACCCTTCCAAATCGCCAACCCGCAGATCTGGTGGCCCGCACAGTGGGGTCCCCAATCCCTCTATAGCACATCCTGTACCGCATCCGCCGCCACCGGACCCTCGGAGAGCACACCACCCATCCACTTCGGCATCCGCACCGTAACCTCCATACTAAGCACCCCCAAGGACATCACCTTCTCCATCAATGAGCATCCCTTCCAAGTGATTGGCGCAGGTTATACCTCTGATATCTTCCTCCGCTTCGACGAGGAAAAGTTGCGTACCCAGTTCGAGTACATGCTCGATATGGGGCTCAATACGGTGCGGCTAGAAGGCAAACAAGAGCATCCCCGCTTATACGAGATTGCGGATGAACTGGGCCTCATGATTATGACGGGTTGGGAGTGCTGCGATAAATGGGAGGGATGGTCATTCAATGATGAAGGGTCTGGAGAAAAATGGACAGATGCAGATTATGGTATCGCAAATGCATCCATGCGCCACGAGGCGGAAATGATGCAGCACCATCCCTCGCTTCTGACCTTCCTTGTAGGCAGCGATTTCTGGCCCGATGACCGCGCCACACAAATCTACATCGACGCACTAAACGCATTCAACTGGGAGACTCCTGTGATTGCATCAGCGTCGCAACGTGGATTCCCCGCCCTCCTAGGAAACGGTGGCATGAAAATGGAAGGTCCATACGATTGGGTGCCGCCGAATTACTGGTACAATGATCAACTCGGCGCGGCATTTGGGTTTGCGTCTGAACTCGGTGCTGGTGTGGGCACGCCGACTTTGTCCTCACTCAAGAAATTCCTAGCGCCTGCTGATCTTGAGGACCTGTGGAAGAATCCCAACAAGGGGCTGTATCACATGTCCACGAACGTATCGTCCTTCTACACGCGCGAAATCTACAATGATGCACTGTGGAAACGGTATGGTGCGCCAACGTCTCTAGCAGACTATCTACAGAAGGCTCAAATGATGGACTATGAAGCTACGCGCGCCCAGTCTGAAGCTTACGCCGCTCGGTGGACGGGAGTCGAGAGACCGGCTACGGGACTGATATATTGGATGTTGAACAACGCGTGGCCGTCGCTGCATTGGAATCTGTTCGATTACTACCTCCATCCCGCGGGCTCGTACTTTGGGACCAAGGTCGGGAGTCGGAAAGAACATGTCGCGTACGATTACAGCTCGTCGGCAATTCACCTGATCAACCGCGACTTGAATACATCCGGCGCTCGATCAATCGAAGTACAACTCCTCACACCCAACGGCACCACGATACACAGCTCCACTATCTCGACCCAAACAACGCCAAACACCAGCAAAAGGTTAACCAAAGTTCCCAACCTCGATAAAATTGCCAGCGTCGCATTTCTTAGACTTGTACTGAAGGATGGAGAGAAAGTACTGAGTCGCAACGTCTACTGGCTCAGCTCCAAACCCGATGTTTTAAACTGGGAAGAATCAACGTGGTACCATACACCCCTCTCTTCCGCCGCCGATTTCACCGGGCTTGACAAGCTGTCCAAAGCACAAGTTTCCGTTACGGCGAGCAGTGGATCCAAGGTACTGCTTCATAATACAGCCAAGGTTCCTGCCGTTCTCATCAGCTTGAATCTCGTTGACAGCACTGGGGAGGATTTGGTGCCGGTGGTCTGGACGGACAATTACGTTACACTGTGGCCTGGGGAGAAACTTGAACTAGATGTAAAATATGAAGGAGGAGGTAGCGGGGCCAGGGTGGAGATAGTGGGTAAGAACGTGGATCCGCAAACGATAAGGCTAGGAGATGCAGGATATCAAACATAGTCTTATTATACAGCGAATATATCTCCATGGTAATTAAGTATCCAATCGGAGGACTCGAAAGAGAAACGCCCAGGATGCAATGGCCAGAACAGCCTTCCAAACCCAACGCCTGAGGATGCAATGCCGCGGAATGAACACCGCCCGCTAATAAAGCCCACAATTGCACCAACCCATTTTGCCCAACCCCAACAAGATCAGATTCAGTCATCCGAGTCCACCATCATACTCTCCCCAAACGCACTCATATCCTCAACCGGCATCTCCCTCCTTATCCTCCTCCTCCTTCTCCCGGATACCCGGTTTTGCTGAACTTCCTTCAGACCCATAATCTGACGTTCCAACTCAAGATCCGTATCCCAGCCATCCTCAAACTTCTCCGCAAAGACGCCCTTGTCCGACGCCAAACCACCATACCCACCACCCGACTCCTCTTCGTTGATCGCTAATGCGCGGTTCAGCAAGTCCGTTGCCATGGGGTCCTGTGGCGATACGGCAAGGGTTTCATGCAGGGTAATCACGGCTTGCCAGCTATCTCCCATTTCGAGGAGGACAAGGCCTTTGGCTGCGAAGGTACTTGCGTCTTTGACCCCGTGACGGAGCACGTCCTCGAAAGTGGAGAGGGCATCGTCGAATTGGCCATGGCGACGGAAAGCGTGGCCAAGGTTCATCCGCGTAGGGAGCCAGGCCGCGGGGTCTGCGCCATTTTGCTCGCTGAGGAGGAGGGCGCGGCGAAACATGGAGATAGCGTCAATCATGTGGTCTTCGTGATAGTACACGACACCCATCTCGTTCAGAAGGAGGGGATCCGATTGGCAGAGCTCGTAGGCTGTGTTTAGGTACTCGTGGGCGAGGGCGAGGTTATTGAGTTGTAGGTTCTGCATGCCGAGGAAGAGCTGGGGGAGATGGGTGCCTTGGAACAAGCGTGCCGCCGTCGAATATGCAGAGATGGCCTGATCGTGTTCGCCTTCGGCAGCAAAAGTGTGCGCGAAGCCTATCCAAGCTGGACCAAAATGGGGATCCATTACCGAAGCTTTGGAAAAGTAGCGCCGCGCTTCCGCGATGCGGTTTATAGACAGATAGTATATACCCACGGCGAGCCATGTGCAGGGTTCGGATGGGTGAGTATCGGTGAGGTCGTGAGAGAGCAGGAACAGGGCGTTTTTCTGACCGAGTTCGTGGAGCGAGGCGAGGTGGACCGGGAGAACGGCAAAGTTGTACTTGTCCTCTGCCAGGACCGAGGAGGTGAGGGCCAGGGCTTTGCTGAAGCGGCAGTGGGTGAACATTAGGTCGGCCTTTGCGAGGACGATGTCTGGATTGTCGGCGAGCTTGTAGTGCGTTGTCAATTGTTCTACGGCCTCCTCGAACTCGTCAGGGCGGGAGTACTTGGACAAGCGCGTAGTGTAGAGCGTCTTGGTGAACTCGGCGGCTTCCTGAGATAGCGAAGGGTTGCCGGAGACGGTGATGGTGTCGAAGTTGAGCGACTCGAGGAAGGCCCACTCCTCGTTCGGTGACATTAGGGAGTTGGCCATAAGAGCGTCGAAGGCCTCGAAGCACTGCACGTCGATTTGGCATGCCGTCTTGTAGCATTCCTTGGCGCGGTCGAACGAGTTCTGTTTGGCAAAGCAAACGCCGCGCAGATAGCACATGCCCGCCTCCGACTTGAGGTTGTCGACGTCCTCCCGGTCGCGCTCCTCGCTCGTCGGCACCCGCTCCGAGCGCGCACCGTTCTTGTGGTGTCGCAGGCCAACGTGTCGCAGCTTCTGGCGCACACTGCCCGGGGCCGAGATCAAATGGGTGGGGTTCTTGTCGCCCAGCATGGCCAGCGCCTCCTCCGTCTTGCCCAGCTTGATAGAGCAGTGGGCAGCTAGGTAGCGGCATTGAGGGATGCGGTCAGTGAGGCCGCCGCGCACGAGGAACGACTGGGCGCGGCTGTAGTTCGCGGTGCTGAAATGGGCCTGCGCGAGCCAGAAGGCGTCGTTATCGTCGCCTGCGTGCGTCAGCGACAATACTATGCGTAGGATCGTAGGAGAGCGCACCAGTTAGGGCCAGCAGCTTGTCGGCGACGTAAATGGCCGTGTCGTACTGGTGCTTGTTGACGGCATCCTGGCGCCATTCGCGAAGATATTTATCCATACTGTATTAGCGACTAGAACGGACTATCCAACATGAATCCAAGAGGGCACAAGAAAGACGAGACGGCACGGCGGGGCGCGGTGTATTGCGCCTGTCGCCGTGTTTGGTGTTGCTCGAGTCGCGCCTGCAGGTCAAGCGCGTGGGCACGGGAGCGCGGGGTTCTGCCGCCTCACCGCCCTCAGCCAGCAGCCGGCTTCAAATGTTCATCCGTGACCCATCCATCACCCATCCGTCGCCCATCCGTCGCCCACCACACACAACCTCCCCTCGACCCAAGGCGCACCCACGCCATCCGCTAGCCCACCATGTCCGAACGAAAAGTGCTCTCCAAGTACTACCCGCCCGACTTCGATCCGTCCAAGATCACCCGCACGCGTGGGCCCAAACAAGTTGGCCCTAAAGTCCAGACCGTCCGCCTTATGGCACCATTTTCGATGAAGTGCACCCACTGCGGCGAGTTCATCTACAAGGGCAGAAAGTTCAACGCCCGCAAAGAGACGTCCGACGAAAAGTACTACAACATCACCATCTACCGTTTCTACATACGATGCACGCGCTGCTCGGGCGAAATCACCTTCAAGACGGACCCCAAGAACATGGACTATGAGTGCGAGCGTGGCGCTAAGCGCAACTTTGAGCCCTGGCGCGAGGCGAAGCTGAATGAGGAGAATGAGGAGGAGCGGCTCGATCGCCTGGAGCGAGAAGAGGCCGAGCGCGATGCGATGAAGGATCTAGAGGGCAAGGTGCACGATGCGAAGCAGGAGATGGCCATCTCGGACGCCTTGGACGAGATCCGGTCGCGAAATGCGCGGATAGAAAAGGCAGAGAAGGAAGGCAAGCGTACCGACATCCAGGCCGAGCCCGTCGACGACCTGCGGAAGAGGCTGGAGGAAGAAGACGCAGAGGCTGCGAGAAGAGCCTTTGAAGCCCGGGGTCTGCCGGACATTGGCGAGGAGGCGATTGAGGAAGGAATGGTCGATGTTCCGTTTGAGGCACCAATCACAGTCTTTGCAAAGAAACCGAAAGAGAAGAAGGACTTCACTGCTGCCCTAGGCATCAAGAAGAAGGTCGCTTCAGCACCTGGTTCAATGGCTCCACCCCCGGCAAAGATGGCGGCACCTCTGAAGCCGACAGGGCTACTCGCAGGTTACGACAGTGACGATGACTGATAGAGGCATAGAATTTCGGCGTGTGTCAGCATCATGACACCATTTCAGCTTTTAAAACCAACCCGCGCCAGCCCGGAGGAATTTCGTGCTTCTGCAAGAACATTGCCTTGTTTTCCTACTGGTAATTCGCGTCTAGCATCTCGGTTCTCGGCTTTCTTTGCAGCGACAAAAGACCCCGGTCCTTTTTCAGCCAATTGCACCATCGCCCCACCAATCCCAATATACTCGATCAACATGTGACGCTTCAGCCGGTGCAACATGTCAAGAGCCTCTTCTCCACATCTATGTACCCCGGACAAAATAGATTACAATGACCCGCCAGCGACCCTTCTAGTTTTTACACCTATAGAAGAGATGGAGGCTATTCTAGCTGCGTCCGGTACCACGGGCGCAGACAGTGCTGTATAAGTGCAGCCCTCGCACAGCATGACCGACGCTCGAAGATCAGCAGGTTCAACTTCGCCATGAAGCTCTCCATCCCCTTCCTCGCTCTCATCGGAGCCGCATGCTCAGCGCCAACGAACACCCTCGACTTCTCTCCCTACGGCCTTGCACCCCGCGCCGACCCTTCTCTCACCGGCTATCTGGGCGTCTTTTTCCTCGGAGACAAACCCTCCGTCTACTTCTACCTCTCAAACGGGAACAACGCCATCAATCTCAAAGCCCTTAATAAAGCCCAACCCGTCATTAACCCAACAAAAGGCACCCAGGGGGTCCGCGATCCGTCCATAATCGCCGGCGGCGGAGCGGAAGCGGGTAAGAAATGGTACATCATTGGTACTGACCTGAACATTGGGAAGACTTCGTGGGATGCTGCGCAGCGAACTGGGTCGCGGGGTATTTTTGTCTGGGAGAGTACGGATCTGGTGACGTGGACTGGCGAGCGTCTTGTCACAGTTGAAGACACGACGGCAGGCATGGTATGGGCACCCGCTGCGATCTGGGATGCGGAGAAGGGGCAGTATCTGGTGCATTGGGCGTCCAAGTTCTATCCTACGAGCGACCCGCTGCACAAAGGAAGCCCGTCGGCCACTCGCATCCGCTACGCTTACACACCGGACTTCAAGACATTCTCTACACCCAAAGACTATATCAACTACAGCCCAACCAACATTATCGACCTCGATATCCTCTCACTCGGTAACAACGTCTATGCGCGCTTCATGAAGGACGAGACCGCGAAGACTGTCTTCACAGAAGTTTCTACCAACGGCCTGTTTGGAAGCTGGGCGCGGCCCGCGGGTGCATCGGCGACTATTGCGAGTGGCGTTGAGGGGCCGGCTGTCTACTGGGATAATCAGGTTGCGGGCAAGGCGCACCTGCTGTTGGATTTCTATGGTAGCGATGGGTATAGGCCGTACGAGAGCAGTGATATAAAGAGCGGGAAATGGACGGCGAGCGATCGATCGGGGTGGCCGAAGAACCTAAGGCATGGGAGCGTGTTGCCGATAACGGCGGCGCAGGTTAGCGCTCTTGGGTCGAAGTGGGCATGAGGAGGGATGTAGGCTCTTCGCAACGAGTCCCTTTGCCCAGATTTTCCAACTTCAGCCATGTCTCACATTGTGACGTTCACCTTCTCCGTCGTCTAGCTTGTTGTCTAAAAGGTCGTTCAGTTCGAGGCGATAGACCACCATGTAAATGCAGATTTGCTTCATTACAAGCAGCACCATATATCTCCGCGGGCATTCCACACTCTAGTCAGTGACTTCTTAGAGTTTCTAAGGGAGCAAACTACTTGTCAACCGTACCTTCTTTAGCTTTCCAGTACACTGCAAACTGACTCCATTGCAAACAAACCATCACATAGAGAGAACCCAATCTCAAATTTCCAGATATCGTATCTACACACCTTTCACTTCGCCACATCATTCAGCCCTGCCCGCTCTTTCTAACACAGTCATGGTAAGCGGGATCGAATCGTCGCGAAATATCCACTCATGACACGAATATGCGATATCTGCGAGAAAGAAGGCGATCTGTAATGTGCCGTATGCGGCTGCAGACTAAGAATGCTGGAATCATCATTATGCTTAGAATGCTGGAAACAGCATTATGCTTAGAAAACTTGTAGACTGACTAAACACAGGAATACCAGAACTTCAGCACTAGTGCGCGTGTTGGTGACAATCTCAACCGTGCTGCCTATTTGCCCGAAGATCCTTTTGACACACGTTTTGTCTGGTTGACTTTACAGCGTAGTTGGTGACATTGAGTTTCGTTGGTACAGAAGTTGCTATCTATCACGGTCGTTGTATGTCGGTCAAGGGAAGCCTAGCATTCATAGTCCGATTGTTTTACAGACGCGCAGCGCCAGGTGTCGCAGACTTCAACGCGGAATGGCCCGATATACAAGAAGAGTAGGCAAAAATCGCAAGAACAGAGCAACAAAAAAGCAAAAACATACAACAGCGGGTATTCGCTAACGTGTTTTACAAACGAGCTGCGAATACAAACGAGCTGCGAGCCCCACCAACTTTCTGCACCTCTACACGCGCAAACCTCTATTCTTCAACCACCTATTCTCGAAATGCTTTCAAACGAAGCAGATATCTAGCTTGCTATTGCAGCAGTTCATACATTACAAATCCCAGCTGTCAGCCGTGCTGCAGCAACGTACAACGTCGCCGAATCAACGCTACAGAGTCGACGCGCCGGTAAGCCTGCGCGACGCGATTGCCAGCCCAATTTAAAGAAGCTCACAGAGCTAGAAGAGGAGGTGATTGTTGAATATATCCTTGACCTAGATCTACGTAGATTTTCGCCTACGTACGCAGCTATTCGTAATATAGCTAATAACCTACTGGCTGCGCACGGCGTAGGCTAGGTCGGTGTCTACTAGCCGCGTAACTTTGTTAAGCGCACCGACAGTCTCAAGACGCGATTTAATTAAGCCTACGATAGATAGAGAGCTCTATACGAGGATCCTATATTAATTAAGAGCTAGTTCGAGCTTATAGAGTAGACGAAGGCTAAGTATAGTATCTATAATAAAGACGTCTATAACTTTAATAAAGCTGGCTTTATAATAGGTAAGATTATAACCTAGCTTATTATAATAGGGTTAGAGAGAAGAGGCCAGCTAAAAGCTATTTAGCTAGGTAGTCGCGAGTGGGCGTTAATTATTTAAGGAATTAACGCTACTGGCTAGGCTATCTCACTATTTATTATCTTTACTAGCTAGTATTACCTATCTATCTAGTACGAAGAAGATATTCTATATAACTAGGCTATTACGGTTAGCGATAACGGCTAGATAATTAACGAGATAGGAGCTAAGTGTTACAAATAAAGGTAAATTATAGGAGGATTAAGAAGTAGTAGGCGAGAAAGTATACGACGAGACCCCGAAGGTCAAGCCGACGCGCGGGGTAGGATTAGGTTAGTAATTATATAATCTTAATCCCGCTAAGATTAATAGATCCCGGGAGTAAGTAATAATCCTAGAAGTAAGTAATAATCCTAGAAGTAAGATATTACGGATAAAAGTAAATTATAGAAGAATTAAGAAGTGATAGATAAGAAAGCGCGTAACGAGACTCTAAAGGTTAAGCCGACGCGTAGGGTAGGATTAGGTTAGTAATTATATAACCTTAATCCCGCTAAGATTAATAGATCCCGGAAGTAAGTAATAATTCTAAGAGTAAGTAATAATCCCGAGAGTAAGAGGGCTTAGTAGGATTAGGACTAGGAAGAAACGGACTATATAGATCTAAGAGATCTTACTTATATTTTAACTCTTTATAGTTAACTCTCTTATTTAGTTTATACTCTTAGATTTACTTTACCAAATCAATAGACACGAATAGTTATTTAAGTTACTTTAAATTAGTTAATATTAGAATACTCTATACTTAGGCAGTTAACTCCTATACTCGAACCTTCTAAATACTACTATTAACGGTAGTATACTTACCTAAGCCTAGTCCGTATAAGGGTAGGATAGTATATCGTAGTATTGCCGTAGATAGTATTTAGGAGGTTTAAGTATAGGAGTTAACTATCTAAGTATAGGGTATTCTAATATTAACTAATTTAAAGTAACTTAAATAACTATTCGTATCTATTAATTTAGTAAAGCAAATCCAAGAGTATAAACTAAATAAGAGAGTTAACTATAAAGAGTTAAAATATAAGTAAGATCTCCTAGATCTATATAGTCCGTTTCCTTCTAGTTCTAATTCTACTAAGCCTTCTTACTCCCGGGATTATTACTTACTCCTAGGATTATTACTTACTTCCGGAATTATTACTTACTTCTAGAATTATTACTTACTCCTAGGATCTATTAATCTTAACGGGATTAAGATTATATAATTACTAATCTAATCCTACCCCGCGCGTTAGCTTAACCTTTAGGGTCTTATTACGTACTTTCTTATCTACTACTTCTTAATTCTTCTATAATTTACTTTTATCTATAATAACTACCTACGGTAACACTACGATATACTACTCTACTCTTATCTAGACTAGGCTTAGGTAAGTATACTACCGTTAATACTTTAACTACCTAATAGATTTCGAGAAAGTACTATTAATAATAGTAACCCTATCTACCCTACTATTACGGACAAAAGTAAATTATAGAAGAATTAAGAAGTAATAGATAAGAAAGCGCGCGATAAGACTCTAAAGGTTAAGCTAACGCGTAGGGTAGAATTAGGTTAGTAATTATATAATCTTAATCCCGCTAAAATTAATAGATCTTAGGAGTAAGTAATAATTCTAGAAGTAAGTAATAATCCCGGGAGTAAGAGGGCTTAGTAGGATTAGAACTAGAAGGAAATAGACTATATAGATCTAGAAGATCTTACTTATATTTTAACTCTTTATAGTTAACTCTCTTATTTAGTTTATACTCTTAGATTTACTTTACCAAATTAATAGACACGAATAGTTATTTAAGTTACTTTAAATTAGTTAATATTAGAATACCCTATACTTAGATAGTTAACTCCTATACTTAATCCTTCTAAATACTACCTACGGTAATACTATAATATACTACTCTACCCTTATCTAGACTAGGCTTAGGTAAGTATACTACCATTAATACCTATATACCTTAGAAAGTAGCGCTAGTACGCCGGCTTCTAATCTATTAATAGTTATAGCCTAATAGGCTAACTAAATCTAGTAACTCTAATAATAAATAGTTAAGTTACTAAACTTCTAGAGGGTTACGCTACTAGTCGCTACTATAGCTATAGTACGCCTATCGATTCCCGAAAAGTACGAAGGAGGTTAAGAAGAACTTAAGACTTTTCTTACGGATATAGAACTCTTCTATAGATTTAATATAGCCTACTTCTATATAGATTAAGAAAAAATACTTATAGTAAAACTATATATAAAGGGGAAAGCGGCGGTATAGCTCTAGCTACTTATTAATAACTATCTTAATAATAATAATAATCTAGAAGACTATAGAACTAATACTTAGAAAGTATTTATAAGCTAAAAGTTATTTAAAAAGGCCCTTACCGATATATTTAGCGGAGTGGACGAAGAGGAATAAGTAGAAAGAGTAATTATCTTAATTAAATAAATAAAATTAGTAAGTAAGTATAACTTAGACTTTAAGTAACTCTAATCTAAGCTTAATAAGAATAATAGCCTCCTAAAGACTATTTACTATAATAGTCTAAAGAATATAATTAAGAATAAGATCGTCCGCTATAATAAACCTAATATACTTAAAGAAATAATTAATCTAGCTACTTATATTAATAACCGTATATATAAAAGATAGTTAGAAAAATATAACTAGCCTTAGATATATACTAATACTAGTAAAAGCTAGAAGTTAGTTATAGTTAGGAGAGACTAAGATAGAGATATAATTATAGATATTAATAGAGTCTAAGAACTCTATAAAAATAATTAAAGAAATAATAAAAAACTCTATAAAAAAGCTAACAGCAGCCTAGATACTAAATAATAATAGACTTAGTTTAATAATAAAGCCTACTTACGTTACGGAGAATAAGGCTACTTTAGAAAAGACTATTCTAAGAACTAAGATATAGAATAGATAAACGCGGTCTATATAGCTATAATTAAATTCTAGAAACTAGCTAGCTCCGACGTAAAAGAAGACTTAGAACTCTTTAAGATAGATAATAAGAAAACTAGATTTTATAGAAAACTACGCTAGAATTACTTAAAAACTAAGAAGACTTTAGAATTAATAGAGATAACGGATAAAGAGATTTTTAACCGTCTTAATATAATTAAGTATTAGCTATACGACTTAGAAAGTTATATAGGAAAAAACTACCTATCTTAGTATATAAAAGTAAGTATCTTAGAACTAGAGAACTTATAAGTAGTAGAATAGATAACGTAACGCTAAGAATCTATATAGTAGAATACGGCTCTAGTAGACCGCTATTATAATAAGAAAAGATAGTACTAATATAAGTCGGAAGATTACGGTTACTATTAGAGAGAAATAGAATAAGTAATATCTATACTAGAGGACGATACCTACTACCGGCTTACCTAAGATAAATATAGAGTAAGTAACTACTACCTATATTATAAAGAAGAATAGGAACGTACCTATATAAGTAATAGATAGAGCCTTTACTATCTAGATAAATATAGCCTATATTATAATAAAAAATATATAGTTAATCTATACCTAATAGAGCTATAGAATATTATAGAAAATTACTATAAAGATACTTTCTATATATAATAGTACGTATAACTAGAATATAGAAAGTTATTATAGATTAACTACGTAAGATCTAAGAAAGGAACTAAGGAAATCTACCTATACTACCTAATATATAGAGAGGTAGTATTATAATCTTCTTAGTATAAGAATTACTTATATATCTAAGAGGATAAATATACTAATATTCTTTATACTATATACTAATTATAATACTAAGAGAAGTATAGACTAGATCCTAAAGGGATACTATAGACTTAAGTAACTAAGAAAACTTAGTATTAATACTAGAGCGATTAGATACTATAAGAAATAGTTAAATAAATAGTAATAGTAAAAGAAAGAAGAAGAAAAGTAGCTCTAGGAATATCTACTACGCGACCGGAAATTACCTAACTATTAGAAGATAAAGGCGGTTAGATAAGCGCTAACGTAGAATACTAGAAGGTAAGAATTATATCTATATAAGGAATAGTCTTCTAGCTATCTCTAGACTTAGATAACGAGGGGGAATATATATAATTAAACTAGATATACTACTATACTAATAGCTATACTTACTATCTATAGAGAAAAATAGACGTAGACTATTTCTCTAGTAAAGGAAAAGAAAAGTTAAAAAACTAAAGGTTTACTAGGGGAAGAGTCCCGTTAGTAAAGAATACCTAAAAATAATCTATAGAATACGAAGCGTTAGACGCCGGGAATAACTTATTAATATACTTATATATAGATATAAGCTTAAGATACTACTAGATAGTAGAGTAGAGTTCTTAATAATCTTATCTAGAGTAGTAGAAAGATTATATATACCCTATAAATAGAAAGACGAACCGATAGATACGGTTCTCGTAGATAGAATACCTATTAAATATAGTAAAGAAAGAATAAACCTTAAAACTACTAGGACGCTAGTAAAAATAGGCGATATATAGAATATTAGGAATATTAATATTATAGATATTAGAAGTTATAATATATTTATAGGATATAATTAGCTAAAAAAATATAATCTATCTATTAATTAGTAATAGCGGATTATTATACCCTAAAAACTAGTAGAAAAAATTACTAGAGTATAAAGATTAAGCTTAAAGGTCTAGTATATACTCTAAAAGGAATAAATTAGTATAATCTTATCTATAAAAATTATAAGAATTATAAAAAAGAATTTATTAAAGATAAAAGTTATATAGATAAGAAAAGTTATATAATTAGAATATAACCCTATAGAACCTTATTTAGCTAAAAAAGGTAAGATAAAAGAAGATATTAAAACCTAGCTAACTATACCCCTTAAGTATAAGAAATTTAGGGAGTTATTTAAGGAAAACGATAAGACTAATTTATCTAAATACTAGAACTAGAATTATAAGATTTACCTAGAAGAAGGAGTAAAACTTCTACCTAGACGAAACTACCTATTAAATATAATTTAGATAGAGGAGCTCTAGAAATATATTAATAAAAATATTAGTTAAGGATATATCTAGGATAGTAAAAGTAAGTTTATAGTACCTATACTCTTTATACTTAAGAAGAACGGCGAACTACGGCTCTATATTAACTATAGAATGCTTAATAACGCGATAAAAAAGAACCACTACTCTCTACCCTTAATCTAGGAGCTTATAGAGAAGCTATAAGATAGTTAGTAATTTACTAAATTTAACGTATACGAAGGCTTCTATTAAATAAGAATAGCTAAGAGCTATAAATAGAAAACTATATTCTAAATATAGTTCAGACTATACGAATATATAGTTATACTATTTAGCCTTATTAATATATCTATAATATTCTAAGTAGTAATTAATAGCGTACTATATAAATATCTAGACATATTCTATATAGTCTATATTAATAATATATTAATTTATTTCTTTAGTTTAAAGAAAGAATATATTAAGTACGTTAAAAAGATACTTAGTAAGCTTTAATAGTATAAGCTACTACTATATCTAAATAAGTATAAATTTTACGTTATAAAAATAGATTACCTAGAATTTATTATCTCTTAAGAAGAAATCTCTATAGACTCTAAGAAACTCGACGCTATATAGGACTAGCTAGTATCTAAAATAGTAAAAGAAGTATAATCCTTTCTAGGATTCGCTAACTTCTATTAAAAGTTTATAAAGGAATATTCTAAAACTACGGCACCCCTTACGGAAATAATAAAGAAGGAAATTAGTTTCTATTAGAAACTAGAATAGTAAGAGTTCTTTAAGGAACTAAAAAAGCTATTTATTACTACTCTTATACTATAGATATATAACCCGAAACTTCTACTATAAATTAAAATAAATATATTAGACTATATATTAGAAGTAGTATTATTATAGTAAGGTAAAGATAAGAAATAAAGACCGGTATTCTACTACTTAAGGAAATTCTTAAGTGTAGAACTTAACTATAATATTTATAATAAAGAACTCCTAGCTATTATTAGCGCCTTTAAATAGTAGGAAGCTTAACTTATAGAAGTAAAGTACTAAGTAGAGGTCTACTTAGATTACTAAAATCTTATAAGCTTTACTACTACTAAGAAACTTAATAGAAGATAAGTTAGATAGGCCGAAACTATAGCTAACTTTAACTTTAAGATCTACTACTAAGTAGGTACGCTTAACGGCGTAATAGATATTCTTAGCTAACGTATAGATCTTTAAGAAATAAATAGACCTTTATTTCACGACGTAGTACTAAAATAGGAACTAGATAGTTCTATCTATTATAACTAGTTCTACTTTACGATAGTAACCGCTATAATAGAAGTTAAAAACTAATAGAAGAAAGTATTAAAATAATATCTAGTAGAAACGTTAAAAGATAAAAAGAAAATTAAGGCTTTTAAAAATATAACTTCTAAAAGACCCTACGTCTTTATATAAATCCGCTAGGAACTTATTAGAGAACTCTATAAATTATAACTATATAGATACCTAGGCTTAGAAGAAATAGTTAGACGAATCTCTAACTAATACTCTATACTATAAATACGAAGTATAGTGCTAGTAGCTATAAGCGACTATTTAGTATATTTAAAGAATAAGCCTAAGAGATATAAGCCTTATAGTTTACTCTAAGTATTAGAACTATCTATATGCCTATAAATTAGCGTTATAATAGACTTTATCGTAAAACTTCTAAAATTATTAGAACCTAAATTAGTAAGGCTATACGACTTAATATTAGTAATTATAGACTAATTAACTAAGTCTACTTACTTTATATCTATAGAAGAATTTATTATAGTAGAAGAAATAGTATATAAGGTTACTAGAGTACTAGTAGTAGACTACGGTATACCTAAATAATTTATTATAGACTAGAATAAATTATTTACCTCTAAGTACTAGAGTACGTTCTTAGCTAAACTTAGGGTTAATAAAAAGCTATTAATAAGCTTTTACCCTTAGATAGACGGCTATACCGAACGAACTAATTAGATACTTAAATAGTATCTAAGAATATACGTTAATAAGCTATAGAATAACTAGATTAGTCTTCTACCTACGGTATAATTGGCCTATAATAGTATAAGATTATTAACTACTAGATACTTATTACGGATAAAAGTAAATTATAGAAGAATTAAGAAGTAATAGGTAAGAAAGCGCGCGATAAGACCCTAAAGGTTAAGCTAACGCGCGGGGTAGGATTAGATTAGTAATTATATAATCTTAATCCCGCTAAGATTAATAGATTCTAGAAGTAAGTAATAATTCTAGAAGTAAGTAATAATCCTAGGAGTAAGTAATAATTCTAGAAGTAAGTAATAATCCCGGGAGTAAGAAGGCTTAGCGGGATTAAAACTAGAAGAAAACGGACTATATAGATCTAGAAGATCTTACTTATATTTTAACTCTTTATAGTTAACTCTCTTATTTAGTTTATACTCTTAGATTTGCTTTACTAAATTAATAAATACAAATAGTTATTTAAGTTACTTTAAATTAGTTAATATTAGAATACCCTATACTTAGATAGTTAACTCCTATACTTAAACCTCCTAAATACTACCTATAGTAATACTACGATATACTATCCTACCCTTATACGGACTAGGCTTAGGTAAGTATACTACCGTTAATAATACTCTCTATACTACGTTAACTTTAGATATAAGCCTTTAGTATATCGAGATTCTAAGGATATAGAAAGCCTATTAGTAGGTATAGATAATAAATCGCGACTAATAAAGGAACTTTATACCTAATTAAGTAAAAATATAGCTTATAGGAACCTTATTATAACTAGATTAGTAAATAAAAAAAGGCTTAAGAGACTAACTCTTAAAGAGGGGGATAAAGTTTTCCTATCTTATAAAAATTTAAAAATAAAATAACTATATAGAAAACTCGATAATCTCTAGATAGAACTATTTAAAATCCTAAAGGCTAAGAGACTAGTAAGCTTTAAACTTTAGCTCCTAAAAGGTATATACGTATACCTAGTATTCTATAAAAAACTTCTAGAACTAGTACTACTAGACGCTGAAATCGCTACTGATATTAAACTTAAAGACGATAGTTACGAAGTTAAAGAAATTAGAGACCTATAGAAACGCGATCGTTAGTAGAAGTATCTAATAAAATAGAAAGAATAGCTAGAGAGCTAGAATACTTAAGAACTAATAGAAAACTTTATAGACTATAAGAAATTAGTAAACACTTATTACTAGTAATATCTAGAGATAAAAGATCTATAGAAAAAAGGGATAAATCTAGAAGGTTAGAATTAAAGATAAAAGAATTACTATTAGCCTACGACTACTCTAAGTTAGCTAAGGAAGATTTAGATTACTATAATAAGATTAAATTATTAGTTACTATACTCTATAGTCTAGCCTTCTCTTAAATCCGGTCTATTACCGCTAGGGTCTAGTAATCCTAGTTAGTATAGAAGCGCTTATACTTCTTAATCTTAATAAGCTCTACGCGAAGCCGAGCAGCGTCCGTCTTTATCTAAAGAAGTACTAGATACTTCTCGCGCTTCTTATACTAAATAACCTCCTAGTTTTCTTCTAAGATAAATAAACTATACTCCGTATAAACGTATATATAAGAAGTATAGTATCTAGAATTTATATCTATAAAGTAGCGAAGCTTTAGCTTCTAATAATAACTATACCTAGATAGTATCTCTAAACCTTAAGATTAAATTTCGGCGGCTTAGAATTAATAATAATTAGTTAAAGTTAACTTTAGCGCCTTTAGTATATTAACTTAAGGAATTAAATAGAAAGGGTTATAATCTAATAGGTTAAGTAGAGATACTTATCTTTATACTCTAAATTAACTACACCGCGTTATAATAATAGGGGCTAAGAAATTATTAGAATAATAACCTTAAAGAGAGGGATAATATTATAGATAAAAGTAAATTATAGAAGAATTAAGAAGTAGTAGGTAAAGAAGCGCGCGACGAGACCCTAAAGATTAAGCTAATATATAGGGTAGGATTAGATTAGTAATTATATAACCTTAATCCCGCTAAGATTAATAGATTCTAGGAGTAAGTAATAATCTTAGAAGTAAGTAATAATCCCGGGAGTAAGAGGGCTTAGTAAGATTAGAACTAGAAAGAAACGGACTATATAGATCTAAGAGATCTTACTTATATTTTAACTCTTTATAGTTAACTCTCTTATTTAGTTTATACTCTTAGATTTACTTTACTAAATCGATAGATATAAATAGTTATTTAAGTTACTTTAAATTAGTTAATATTAGAATACTCTATACTTAGGTAGTTAACTTCTATACTTAAATCTTCTAAATACTACCTACGGTAACACTACGATATACTACCCTACTCTTATTCGGACTAGGCTTAGGTAAGTATACCACTATTAATATAAGAAGGCTCGGCGGGATTAGAACTAGGAGAAAACAGACTATATAGATCTAAGGGATCTTACTTATATTTCGACTCTTCGTAGTTAACTCTCTTATTTAGTTTATACTCTTAGATTTACTTTACTAAATTAATAGACACGAATAGTTATTTAAGTTATCTTAAATTAGTTAATATTAGAATACTCTATACTTAGGTAGTTAACTTCTATACTCGAACCTCCTAAATACTACCTACGGTAATACTACGATATACCACTCTACTAGGGTGGTAAATAGATTAGGGTTAGATTAGGGTTAGGTTATATTACGTTAGACCCTAGCCTAACTCTAACCTCAACCTAAAGATTTAACGCTAAGATTAGGTTATAGTTAGGGTAGAGTTATACAGTTTAGAGGTTAGATTCGGGGTAGAGTTATATAGACTAGGGTTAAGGTTAAGTTACTTAAATAGGTAATTATATATTATAGATAATTATTATAGAAAATACGTATTTAGAGTAGATAGCTTTATTAAAGATAGAGCCTACCTATTCTAGTCTTAAGGCGAAGTAACTAGCTACTAAGAAAATTCTATATATAAAAACTTAGAGTAGTACCGCCTAGCTAGCTATAAATTCTTCTACTAAATTGTAATCCTTTTTACGTAAATAGCATTTATATTATAGTCTAAAGAAGTTAGTATATAATAAATAGTATAAAAGTAAAAAACTATACTCTTAAGATATCTAACTAGAAAGGCTTCTATACTCTCTTAAAGGGCCTTAATTATACTTC